>Ga0206123_10000127_pt1 | contig 68360 bp, 51 predicted proteins | sample Helgoland_Spring_2_FD_160086 | JGI IMG/M metagenome (GOLD analysis project Ga0206123, IMG submission 160086) | Pelagic subsurface seawater microbial communities from Kabeltonne, Helgoland, North Sea - Helgoland_Spring_Bloom_20160316_1 | ecosystem: Environmental > Aquatic > Marine > Epipelagic ...
CCAGTGATTTGTGATTTTCCGCCTTGGCAATGGTTGAAACCATGCGTCTGGAAAATCACAAAGCACTGGTTCACACCGCCGCGGCATCTAACCTGGGTCAAATGCTGCAGAAGATCTGTATAAAGGATGGTGTAGACCTGGTTAATATCGTGCGTAAGCAGGAACAGGTCGACATTCTTAAGGGTCTTGGTGCGAAATATGTCTGCAATAGCAGTGAACCAACATTTATGGAAGACCTGACCGACGCGCTGGTTGCCACGGGTGCAACTATAGCGTTTGACGCAACTGGCGGTGGAAAGTTAGCGGGTCAAATTCTGACTTGCATGGAGATTGCGGCCAACAAGACTGCAAAAGAATATAGCCGTTACGGCTCTGATGTCTTCAAGCAGGTTTACATCTATGGTGGCCTGGACCGTTCTGCAACAACCTTAAACAGAAACTTTGGTTTGTCATGGAGCATCAGCGGTTTTCTGCTGACACCATTCCTTGCCAAACTGGGCAGCGAGGGTACAAAACGATTGCGACAAAGAGTGGTTGATGAGATCACCACAACATTTGCAAGTCACTACACAAAAGAAGTGTCCCTGGCAGAAGCGCTAACGCTGGATGCACTCCGTGTTTATGGTAAGCAGGCGACAGGTGAGAAATACCTGATCAACCCGACACTCTGATACTGCTTCACAAAACCGCCTGAATCAAGAAGCCGGGGGAGAAACTGTTTCCCCGGGCTTTTTGTTTTGAGTACTTCTTGCTGTTGAGGATTTAGTTCAACGATTCAGGGCACTAGTTCAGGGCACTTGTTGATGGCACTTGTTGAGGGGATGGGTTCAAGTTAGTGCCTGCTGATAGATCCGGCGATAGGCCTGAAATGGATTGAAAGCGCGAAATACCATTCTGGCAAGCGGTCGCACTTCACCGATTGTGAGCAGGTACAACAGTGTTATGGAAAATTGTGTTACCAGCGTGGCAACTGCAGCACCGACCGGCCCAAACACCGGAATCAACATCAGATTTAACAGGACGTTGACCAGGATTCCTAGCGCAGAACGGATCAACATATGCACCTGGCGATTCTCTGCGATCAACCAGGTGTTTGTGACATAGCCGATTGCGAGGAATAAGGCACTGACCATCTGAATCTGAAAGGGGAGCACCGCATCGCGATAAACCTCGCCAAACATCAGTTGGATAAACCATGCGCCAAGCAAAGCGCTACCCATTATCGCTGCTATCGAGGACCAGATAAGAAGGTCGTACAATGCCTGAAGTCGACTCAGGTAGTTTGCAGTTCCTTTTGCGGCAATGATGGCCGGATTTAAGGCGGAAGCAACAGCGACGGGGATAATGTTATAAGTATCGACCAGTCTTATAGCAACGGCGTATTGGCCAACGACTTCCGGACCAATCAACGCGTGTAACAGGACTTGATCGATTCTGAGATAGATGGCTACCAGCGTCCCGGAAACAAATAACGGAAAGCCGTCTTTTAGAATCTGTCGGGCAATCACCCGGTCGAATGTCCAGTCAGAAAAATGCTCACCTGATTTCACAAAGAAAATAAGCAAAAGCGCCGCCACGAGTATCGCGTCCAGCGTGATGACAGCCGCCAGGGCTATGAGCGGTGCCTCCACCAGAATCAACCATACCTTTACTGTTGAAGATATCAGCACCATCAGTAGATTAGTGAATGCAATGTATCGAGAGCGAACTTTCGCCTGAAAAAAGAATTCGATGACATTGCAACTCTGGAACAGCAGGCTGAACGAAATCAAAAAGACGATGAGTTTTGTTTCGGCATCGATACTGGCAGCAAACAGTCCGGCAAACATAACTGCAATGACTATTGATGCGGCTATCAACTTTAGTGCTAACGAAGTAAACAGTAGTGGGCCTTGCGCAAATTTTTTGCTAACAAGTTCCCGGATAAGGATGTTGTCTACTCCCAGCGTTGCAACCGCGGCAAACAGAAACAGGAGACTTTGTGCAAAGCTGAGCACGCCAAACTGCGCAGGACCGAGATATCGTGCAATCCAGGCGACGACTACAAAGTTAATAAGCGTGCGTATAATTTTTTCCGTCAGCAACCATGCCGTATTGGAAACATAGCGCTCAAGACCAGGTCGAAGCAATTTTGGCATCTGCCTTTTATTCCCTATTCCGGTTCGTCTCGCTTATTCTGACCCATCAGCTTCAACCAACGCATATCATCCGGGCTTTGCGTGAACGGAAGCCAAAGCCTTAAGGGACGATAATTGTCAGCCTCTGTTGACTGCGCAGCGGATATATCCGCTGTCTTAAGCAAATAACCTCCAGGGTTTTGTGTCAATAAAAAGCGGGTGCGATAATGATCGACCTTGAAGTCCTGGTTCTGCTTCATGAATCGTTTGATGGCACGACTTGGCCCGCCGCGATTAAACAACGGATAGACCCGGTCGATTAACCCGTCTTCAACAATCATGTATTGATCTGCAGTGACCAGTTCTGAAAAGAGCTGCATCTCGGCCAGAACATGTTCTTCCGCATGATCGGAGTCCAGGATCACCATAACTGTTTCGTTGGGTGAGATGAGAGCTTTTACTTGAGCAACCATGTCCGGATCGCTCGAGCTACCTTCAAGCACTGTCACATTGGCAGCATCCTTCAAATCCGGGTCCATATTATCAAGGGTAATGTCCATTGCGATGACACGGCCATTGCCCATCATCGCTTGCAGTTTCGAATAAAATAATGTGGAACCCCCGAGAAACACTCCCGTCTCAATAATGACATCAGGGCGTTTATCCCAGATGACTTCCTGATAACTCCAGAGGTCTGTCGGAAACTTCAACACATGTTTACCCATGAAGTAGGTCTGGTCGAAGGTGTTTTTTCGAAGTAGATAGAACATGCGGGTAAATGACCTGGCCAGGGTGCGACGAAATATTTTGACGTAAATGTCGGAAGCCCCCAACCGATTTGCCAGCGCATAAAAAGGCGACACAATCCGGCCGACTACCAGACCTGGTAGCAAGCGTCGATGTTTCCACAATTTTCTGCCTAGCCCATTTTTTTCAGTCACAGTGACTCCAGGAATATTGCAAGACGTTGGTTGTAGCCAGTTGCGGCACTTGTGTGTATATCGATCAGGTCTTGCGGGCGAGCAAGTATCCTGGCGAACCATGAGTGCAGTTGTTCTTCACTCGTGACAGTTGGAAAGCCAAGTGCTGAGTAGTCCTGCATAAAATTTCGCCTTCGCGTAAGATTAACGATCAAGCCAGGTATGCCCTGACGCCAGCCTTCAACCAACACATTAGAGTATTCAGAAATGATTAAGTCTGCAGCAGCAAGGTCTTGCTCCAGCGTGCCCCCGGACACTTCAAGATTGCCCAGTCGAGTGACCTTAATCAGTTTTTTGATACGGTTTATGGCACAGGTTCCCTCATGGTCGGGATGTGCTGTGCCTGGATGCGGGCGTACGACAAATTGTACCTCGGGGAATAGCTTCGCCAATTCAACGAAGGCCAATAATAGCAGGTCAGTATCAGACCGATTGATCAATGCCATCCAGTCACCGGCATGGTTCAGCATCAGGTAGATCCGATTGACTGGCCTACTACTGCCGGGTAATTCCATCTTGCTTGATGTCAAAAATTCTCTACCCGGTCTGGTAGTCTTGCCAAATTGACGGAACCATTGATCGTCAAACATATCCCGAACCACATAACATGCATCGGGATATCCATCCAGATAGCACCGGGGCATATTGGCGGGATGCAAACCATCAACGTAGATCTCAAATGGCGCGCGAAGCTGCTGCTGCAGTCCTGCCGGGTCGTATTCATGTATCGTCGTCGCAAGAACGCCGCCTTCTGAAGACGTTAGAATTGATTGCAGTTCCTGTATGTTGCCGCGTATTGTCCTGAAGTTTATCCCTGGTTGGAAATTCAACCGGGAAATGCTTGACCAAAAGAACACTGGCGTTTCACCTTGAATCCTCAATAAATCATATCGTTTGAATGGCTTGTAAATACGTCGCCAAAGCGATTGCGCGAATTGCCGAACCTTTGCAAAACTGTTTGATTCGGTGACCGCTGGAATGACACTGGTATTTTTCTCCGCCGCTAGCCAGGCCGATGAAGAAATGCCAAGCCCTTCGGATACAATAATATTCTCAAATTGCCAATGGTGGCCGATTGCCTCTAGCAGCGCCTGATTCTTCAGCGTGGTCATTTTGGCCTGATATTTGGCGATGTAGTCTGCAGAACCGACATGGGGCAACAACGCAGCTGAAGCCTGGTCATCACAAGCCACAAGCGATTTGTCATCCAGGAAGTCGCCAAAGCAGGCAGCGCCGGCGAGGGTTTTTCCAGCGTCGGCAAGTTGCGCTTCCAACGATGAGATCTCAAAAGGGAATAGCTTGTGACTCGTCAAAATCCATATTCGACTTGCGACCTGAAACAGGGTTGAGGACTTTACCAGCTCAAAATCCGTCGACTGGTGGATCACACACAGGGTGTCATTGGTATTTTCAGCCATAGTCAGAATTCTATGCGGCTCGCAGAAAGGTACGCCAGTCTGTGCCGAACGAGCACCATATGGGGGTCACTGGAAGTCTCCAGGTAGGCCCTGGCGGATGGGTCATGAATATTTTGAAGCAGATGAAGCAACTCTTCTCCGGCAAAGGCTTTGGCTTGACGATGAATCACAAAAGGCGCAACCCTGCGAACATCCGGGTCTGTGACCAGATCAATCTGAGGGGAAAGCTTTTCAACCGCTGACAGGATGTCTGAATTGATTACCTGGAGCCAGAGTGATTTCTGTATGAGGCTCAAAGCGGACAATTCTGCTTCGATCTGGCTAACCTTGTCGATAAACCAATACATCTTCATCTCGTTAACCCAGGCAGAAAAAGAGTGAATCGGATATGACTCAATCTGATTGGGAATCGTGGATGATTTGTTGGTTGTGAGGTCGGTTTCGGATAAAAAAGCACGAGTTACATTTTTTTCCGAGTCCAGCCATGCCTGCTCACGCCCGATGGTATCTGGTAGCAAAAAGCTACTTTCACCGTCGCGCCAGCTAAACCCGGAGCGGCTCTCGGGTCGGTTGATCGACTGATTCCAGGCATCAGCATTATAACAATGAATACCATCGAGATAGGCTTCACTGATTGTGCGGTCGATTGGCAGTGTCGACATTGTTGCACCGAGAATCCCTTTAATCGGAAAAGGTTCCAGGGGAATCCGTCGTTCCACTTCTTCGTCGAATCTAGCTGGAAACAAACAGACGGCCTCAACACCTAAACCAGCAAGAACAGAAATTTGAGCCGAATTACACATAAACTCTGGCGGTAAATACACGCTGCTTACATGCTTGAATTCTTGTTCAATAATGTCGATACCAAGCTTGAGGTTTGTCAAAAAACCATCGGCGGTACGAAGCAAGCCGATATCGTGGGCGAACGGCCGTAAAATAATTTCAAAGACATCAGGGTTTTCGTTGATGAGCGTAATGCATTGCGGATTCAGTTGTGCGATATCGGCGACTGTCACGCCGGGAAATCCCAGCACAACTTTTTTTTGCATCCCGACATAGACCGATAACCAGTGGTAAAGTGTGGAATGTGACCCACCCTGCAGCGCACTTAGCCAGGAGCTATTGGCTAAACAGGAGGCGTCAGCATTGAAGTTAACAATATCAACAATTCTTCCGTCGGTGCTCATGGCTTAGTTCCAGTCGGGAATATCATGCCAGGCAGGCGCCACCAGCAGGGCCTGATTGACGGCTTCGATCACAGCCTGAGAAACCATTGCTTCAGCGAAAGTAGGGCGAGTCTGGTTCAGGACACTTACCGTGGTTTGTTCGTTTATCAGGGCCGTTGCGTCCAGTACAAACCGGGCAATGCTTTTAAACCCATAACCCCGATAAACCGAAGTCATATCAGGTCCTGTAGAAAAATCAGAAAAGTAAGGATTAATATGCTGGACTCCGCGATCTTCAGTGACAAGCTCAATTCCACGATGTTTTTGGTCACACTCCAACCGACCTTTTGTGCCGATGATTTTGAAACCCTGGTCTGACATTGCAGAGGTAGTGGTTGGATCAATCCAGTTACAATTGATGACTGAAACAAGTCGCCTGTCTGAAATCGGATGCCGCCATTCAATAGTGACGTGGATGGAGTCTGGCGTGTTGATGCCTCGAGACTTTAATAACTCCTCCATGGCAACGGCGGTAAGCCGTTTCGGTAAGTAACCGGTAATAAAGTAAATCAGGTCCACATAATGGACCGCAAGATACTGGAAGATGTTGGTTTTGTCTGACCAGGCAGCAAATGTTTCGGTAGGGATTGATATGCGTTGACTGTAGTCCACCGTGATATAGAGTGGGTCTCCGAGCGTCGCTGCCCGCACCAACTGTCGTGCATACAGATTACTTTCATCAAATCGCTTGTGAAATTCTACCGCGCCATAACCACCGGCATTATTTTGCAAAGCCAAAACATCTTTGGCCTCCTCTAACGTCGCGACAAAGGGTTTAACCACCAGGGTTGGTACTTTGCGTTGTAACAATGCGCATAGATAAGCCGCATGGGTATGATCCGGTGTTGACACAATACAGGCATCAAAAGTGTGTTCTTCGAGTAACAGCGCCACGCATTTATCGGGCTCATCGGAACTTAAGGTGACATACCTGCATTGGAGCCCTGCCCCCAGTTGTTGATTCAGGGCTTTTGCGCACTGGTTGACCTGTTCAGCGTTTGTCGCTTGCCGTGCTGCGATAATAACTTCATGGATTGGCAACTCTGTTGACAGTTGGACTAGCGAAGGCAGAATAGTCCCGGGTCCGTCAGAGCCTTTGCCCGTGACATACATCCCGGCACCTAACACCAGAATTTTCATTTGTGAAAGGTCTCTGCAAATAGTCGCACCACATCCAGGTCCCGAAGTGAGTCCACATCAAATACCTCATCTGGGTTCATATAAAACGGCAGGATCTTGTTACCGGTCATACTTTTTTGTTCCAGAATTGTTTTGGGTCGGGTGACATCAATCACACAATTATAATAATAGATGACCGGAAGGTCCTGGCGACGGAGCAAATAGGGTTCGGGATGCTCGTGCTTCATCACTGGGTCCAGATAACCGCTACTGTCTATGGAAAACATCCGATAGGGATGCATGCTGGGCTCTGACACTGATCGGACCGAGTCAGCAAGGGTATCGTCTACCAGTAGATTTATTGCTGCATCAATCCAGCCTGCTTTACGCAAAGGCGCCGTCGGTCTTAAATGTACAACAATATCAGGCTGATAGTCCTCGGTTCGAGCCAATTCCCGTAACAGGTGTTCAAACACAGGGTAGTCCAACACATGATGATCCGCGAGTTCTATGGGTCTGCGAAACGGAACCTCGGCCCCTAGACCCAGTGCAACAGTGGCTATTTCGTCATCTTCGGTGGATACAATTGTCCGGCTTACCAACTTCGATGCGTGCGCATGGACAATTGAATGTTCGAGCAAGGATTTGCCCGCTACCTGTTTCAGGTTCTTCCTTGGAATACCTTGAGATCCGCCTCTGGCAGGAATTACCGCGAGAACTTCCATGCACAACACGCTTAGTAATATAGGAATGACATTGTATCGGGAGGACAGGGCGAATAACCAATATTTTCTTGAGAGCCTCCAGGTAGCCAATAACCAATGCTTCGTAAGGCTCCAGCCATCTGGACGGGGTATTTCCATGTCAGGTACCCAATCTGGCTGTGGATGCCGAGATTGCCAATTTTTGGTCGCCAGCATATGCTAGTTAAACAATTCATATCAGTGATACAAGCAGAAATGGGTTATCCGAACGCATTCGAAAACTCTCCAGCCGAGTACATTTTGACTATCGCAACCAGCGATCAGCGCGTACTAACGCTGGAGGGCAGGACATCAGGCAAGCTGCAACTGGATGCCCGGGTTGGCGATTTGTGGACTGACTTTGCGGTTGATCCATTACCGGCACCACAATCCGGTGCGATCATGTTACGAACCGGCCAGACGAATCACCCCGTCACTTTTGTAGCTACTATTGTTGATTCTGAACAGCCATCTGATTTGGCCGCGGTTGAGGTGAGGTTGTATCCGGTTGAATCCATGCCTGTTAGTGTAGAAATTGTGATAAATGATCACCATCAGCTGGTTTCTGCATCGGCTGGTACCTCCGCCATGTTTGCGACCCAGTCTGATCTGGTTGACCTTGATGCGCTGCTTGCGGCTGGATACCCCCTTGAGGTGCAGCCCTGGCAAGATCAACTGCAAGGGCTGAGCGCCAGCCAGCACTGGACAAGGCTTCGAATCTTGCCGCCTAATGGCGGTATACGCTATTTGACACTGGAAACTGGGCGGGAGCAGGACACCGGCTATTTGCGGATCACTGCCAGTCATATTGGTGTGCCATCAAATGAATCCGGACTGGATCAGTTATTTTCAGAGATAGAGAGCCACGCCTCTGCTTTTGTGTTGTACGAGGTTGATTCCGGATTATTAATGAGCGTCAATAGCGCAGCTGAAAGGCTATTAGGCCTGACCTGCCTGGATTTACGTGCCAGCAAGGATTTGGTGCTCTGGAGAGATATGGCTGACCGCGCTGCCTGGGTTAGTGCCTTTGGGCATTCAACCCTGGTAGATAGTTATCCCCTGGTCTGGCGAACAAAACCGGAAGGGTTGAAATCCTTTTTAGTCGGTGCCCGGCATTTATACTTAGAGGGTATTCATGTTTGTATCATGCAGGTCACCACAGCCTCTGATTCAATCAAGGCATCGTTTGAAATCGAGCCGCTGGCTTCCCTGCTAGGATTATTTTCGTCTGCTGACAACCATACTGAACCGACTAGAAAGGCTGAAGGGGTCGCCACTGAAGACGATACCCGGTACTCCGCAATTTTCAATACTAGTCCAACACCAATTATCATGACTCAAGGGCTGGCTGCAAATGATGGCATCGGCAACCAGATTGTCGAAGCAAATGCTGCGGCAGCGGCGATGCTGGAATATTCGGTCTTTGAACTACAGCAAATGTCCACGCCACAGCTATTTGGCCCGGATCTCGAAGAATTTTATCGGGTGAAGCGCCAGCGAACCTTACAAACGGGTACCCTGGACGGTACTTTGACCCAAGTTGTCACACGATCGGGACAACAGATTCCAGTCATACTCTATGATCGTATATTCAAGGCGGGTGAGGTTATCTACGGTCTCTGGCAGTTTGTTGACCTGAGGCAGCAGACCGCTTCCGAAAATAAATTGTTGGCAGCACTGGAGCGGCTCGAACAGGCGCAACGAATAGGGTTGATCGGTGACTTTCGATGGAATGTTAATACCATGGAGATGTGGTCGTCAGCGGAAAGCAATCGGATCATGGGGCGTGAGCCTATTGCCTCTGGTGGTCGCACCGTTAATCTGCCGGAATTGCTGGGAAACGACGGTGGGCGATTGGAGGATTTTCTTAAGGGTACCCGGTCCGAACAGAACCCGGAGTTTGATTTCCGGTTCAGCCAGAATATTGCCGGTGAAACTATTTTTGTTGCTGTCCGGGGTTTCCTTGAGCGGAATGCAGACGGAGTTTGGTTGATTGGTACCCTGCAGGATGTCACTGCGCTTCATAATGCCCAGCAACAGCGGATTGAAATGGAAGCCAAGTTACAGGAAACCCAGCGTCTGGAAAGTCTGGGTGTCCTGGCAGGTGGCGTTGCGCACGACTTTAACAACCTGCTGGTTGCCATTGCCGGTAATTCTGACCTTGCACTACTGACACCCGGGCTTCCGACTGTCGCCAGGGATCGTATGGAAGATGTCTTGCGTGCTTCCAAACGGGCTGCGGATCTCACTCATCAATTATTGGCGTATTCTGGCAAAGGTAGATTTATTGTCGAGAAGGCGAATCTGAATAGTATTGTCGATGAAATGGCACGTCTGCTTGAAGTGACTACTAACAAAAATAGTGTGCTGCACTACAAGCTCGCTGAAGGACTGCCGGCGGTAGAGTGTGATGTGACGCAAATTCGGCAGGTTATTATGAACCTGATCATTAATGCGGCTGAGTCCATTGACGACAAAGATGGCATTGTGAGCATTACCAGCGGTGTCCAATATTGTAGTAGTGAGTACCTCCATTCAACACATATCACTGGTGAACTGGAGGAGGGTCAGTACGTTTTCTTCGAAGTTACGGACAATGGTATTGGTATGGATTCAGTCACACTCTCCCGGATCTTCGAACCATTTTACTCAACCAAGTTTACAGGCCGCGGCCTTGGTCTTGCTGCCGTGCTGGGTATCATTAAGGGACACAAAGGCACGGTTAAAATTTATTCTGAACCTGGGCGCGGAACCAGCATGAAAGTTCTGCTGCCTGCGGCGATTGGCAAGCCGGAACCTCGACCTTCACCTGGCCCCAATGATAAATGGACCGGAGACGGCAGCGTGCTAGTCATTGATGACGAACCCGCCGTGGGTGAATTTGTTAAAAATACCTTAAAGCTGCGCGGGTTAAGCGTAATCTATGCCAATGATGCCAAAGACGGGCTCGAAGTGTTTCGCAAACATATGTCAGAGATACGCCTCGTGATCCTGGATCTCACTATGCCCAACATGAATGGCGAACAATGTTTCTGGGAGTTACGACAAATATCGCCGGGGGTAAAAGTGATCCTAACCAGTGGTTATAATGAACAGGAGGCTACCTCCAGATTTGTCGGCAAGGGGTTAAGCGGCTTTATCGCCAAGCCATTTATGACAAGTGAGTTGTTACGCATGGTGAAGGAAATTCTAAAGGACCGTTGAGAAGGTAATAGTTACCATTACACTCTGGCCGGGGGCTGGCGTTCGGTTGCGATTGTTTGCTCAGGAGCATGGTACAAGAGGGGACCCGGACTGAGTGTGCAATGCCCGCCGAGAGCAGTCACAATAATCCACAGGCTGTATTGATAGCCAGTATCGTCTTTCTCCAGGTTTGATTACTGCATTGGTGATGGCTGGCACTTTTGTTTTGTACTGCTAAATTATGTGCGATTTCAATCATAGTCAAACATGATTACTATAACGAATCGCCGATTACTCGCATCAAAATCTGACCCTGGTTCAAACACTATGAGCAACACAAGTCCCCCTCTCGCTCGCAAAGCCAGGCGCTGGTTTGTTCTATTATTGGTCTGCCTTGTGCTGGTTGCTGTTCTGGCCGGGTTAAAGTATCAACAAATCCAGAATGCCATTGCCTTTGCTGCATCCTTCCCGGAACGGTCGGCTTCAGTGACGGCGGTCACCGTCGAGGCTGGTAGCTGGCCCCAGCTCTACCGGACAATTGGTGAGGTTCGTGCAACCCGCTTTGTGGAGTTACGTAATGAAGTCGAAGGTCGAATAACCGCAATCGGTTTTACTGGTGGTGACAGGGTCACTACCGGCCAGGTCCTGCTTGACCTCGATAGTCGTGAGGAAGCGGCACAAATTGATGCAACCCGGGCGCAGCTCAAGCTCGCTGAGTTAAAGTTACGCCGAATTATCAAACTTCAGACAGATAAAATGGCGAGCCCCGAAGATTACGATAGTGCGGTCGCAAACAAAGCTGTGTTGGAAGCAAATCTAGCGGCACTGACCGCGCGTATCGGCAAGAAGCGTCTCCTGGCACCTTTTGCTGCAACGACAAATCTCCACACATTGGAGGTGGGTCAATATCTTGCCGCCAATAGCCTGATCACCGGTCTGACGGGAGCCGGGCAACAGCTCTGGGTAGATTTTTCCCTGCCCCAGGAAAAGGCGAGTATCAGCCTCGGCACAGCCGTAAGTCTTTCAGGTCCAGGGATTCAAAACCAGAACCTGATCGCATACGTAATTTCAGCCGAGCCGGAGATTAACCTGAAATCACGAACCCGCGGCTATCGTGCCCTGCTGAGTGATGCCGGTGTTGTGCTAGCCCCGGGCGCGGTGGTAGATGTTGCGGTTGAGACAGGTGTGCTCGAAGGTGTTATTCGGTTACCCGCAACTGCGGTTCGGCGCAACACTTTTGGCGCCCATGTCTATTTGTTGAAGAGCGCTGAAGAAAATGCTGCAGCGCCTTACCGCGCTGATCGGCGGCAGGTAACTGTTGCCCGCGCCGAGGGTGAGCAAGTGATCATTACCGAAGGACTTCAAGCAGGTGACCTGGTTGCAGCGCTTGGAGCGTTTAAACTTCAGCAGGGAATATTGGTGCATGTGGTTGAACGAGGCAGTAGGCAGGATTCGCTGGCAGCGGACACGCCATGAGCACCTTGCATGGCAAGTCCAGTTTCTTTGATATTTTTGTTGAACGACCCGCGATTGCAGTTGTCATTTCCCTCGCGCTAATCCTGATGGGACTGCGAGCCGCAGTCCAAATGCCAGTGCTTGAGTTCCCTGAAATAGAAAGCTCATCCCTGGTGATTACAACGCCCTATGTCGGCGCGTCTGCCGAGACAGTCAAAGGTTTTGTGACAGACCCGATTGAACGGGCGGCGGCGACAGTACCGGGGGTGGACTATATCGAGTCAACGACAACCGCGGGTATTAGTACAGTCACAGCATGGTTGAAGCTGAACGAGCCCGCCAATCTGGCGCTCGCGGAACTAAATACCCGTCTTGGACAAATTCGTTTCGAATTGCCAGCAGGAGCGGAAGACCCAACAATTAACGTTAATCGTGCTGATGCCAACAATGCCATCTTCTATCTTGACGTTTTTATGCAGGGTCGGTCCCGGTCTGAAACTGCCGACTATATGACCCGTAACGTTGTGCCTATTATGTCATCCATTCCAGGGGTCCAGCGTGTCGGCGTAGCAGGGGGGCGAGATCCGGCTATGCGTATTTGGCTAGACCCTTCTCGACTTAACTATCTTAATGTCAGCGCAGCACAAGTCAGCCAGGCGCTGAGGGCCAACAATGTTATTGCACCCATCGGTCGCATCGAGAACCCGCAACAACGGATTGACCTGCAAACCAGCGCAACCCTAAAAACGACCGAAGATTTTGAGCGGCTGGGCATCAGTAACATTGACGGTGCCATTGTCCGTCTTGGCCAGGTTGCCCGGATAGAGTTAGGTGAGGTTGAAGGTAACCAGATAGCACGACTTAGCCAGCGGGATAATCTGTTTTTGGCGGTGTTTGGATTACCAGGCGCGAATGAAATTGAAATAGGTGACCGACTTTACACTGTACTTGATGAAATCAACGCCACCTTGCCAGATGGCATGAACATAGAGATCGGGTTTGATGGCACCCTGTATATGCGTGATGCGATTCGGGAGATATTCATTACGCTTGCGGAGACAATTCTATTAGTCGGCATTGTCGTTCTGCTGTTTATGGGGTCCTTCCGCACCGCCCTGGTACCGCTGATGACAATACCTGTTTCACTCCTTGGGGCTATGGCCCTGATGATGGCAATGGGTTTCTCGTTCAACTTGCTGACTATTCTCGCGATAGTGTTGTCAGTGGGTTTGGTCGTCGATGATGCCATTGTTGTAGTTGAAAATGTCGCTCGGTTTATGCGTGAGGGCATGAGCCGAAAACAGGCAGCACTTGCAAGCTCCCGTCAATTGCTGACGCCAATTATAGGTATGTCGATTACCCTCGCGGCTGTGTATGTACCCATCGGCTTTCTATCCGGGTTGACGGGGGTTTTGATCAAAGAGTTTGCCTTTACTCTGGCTGTGGCGGTATTGATCTCAGGCATGATCGCCTTGACTCTGTCACCGATCATGAGTGCTTACGCAAGCCCTGTACAGGGCCAGGAAGGTGCCATGACCAAATGGGTTAATGCACGTTTTAACGGCTTGCAACGGCGCTATGAGGCGCTGCTGAACCGGAGTCTGACCTGGACACCACAATTATTGGTTTTTGCTTTACTGTTTTCGCTCCTGTCGATTCCATTCCTGATGATGTCACAACAGGAGTTAGCGCCTATAGAAGACCAGAGCCAGATTTTTGTAATCTCTTCTGCACCACCCGAGGCGTCACTGGAGTATACCCATGAGCACATGTTTGATGTGGTAGACGTTATGAATAATCTACCCCGGGCAACTTATATGTGGCAGATCGTTAACCCCGGCGGTGCAATAGGTGGGCAACAGTTTGTTGACCCGGGTGAACGTGATTTCACAACCCTGGACATGATGTCCCGGACTTTTGGTCGCCTGTCGAAGGTCCCGGGTTTGCAGGCATTTCCGAACTCTTCTCCATCACTACCCAGTGCTGGCCGTTTTTCGGTTGAACTGGTTGTGACAGCAGCGGCGAGCGCAGAAGAAATGCAACCCTATGCCGAGAAGCTACTCGCCGCTGCCTATGCAACAAATCTGTTTTTGTTTGCTGACACAAATTTAAAAATTGATTTCCCCCAGGCCCATTTTGAACTTAACCGGGATCGCATTGCCGATCTGGGCCTGACTGTCTCGGATGTGAGCCAGCAATTATCAACCTATTTGTCCGGGAACTACGTCAATCGATTTGATCTCGATGGTAAAGCTTATCGAGTCATCCCAATGTTAGAAGATGCGAACCGACTCGACATCTATGCGTTACAGGATTTGAAAATTCAGACTCCGGATGGCGCTCTGGTACCTTTTTCTTCACTGGCTAAACTGGAAGAGAAAGTAGGTCCACGGGTCTTGACTAAATTTCAGCAGCGAAATTCCTTTACCTTGTTTGCCGGTATGATTCCCGCGTATACCAAAGAACAGGGATTGAGCGCTATTGAAGCGGCGGCGGAGGATATTCTGCCACCGGGTTATGTCATCGACTATGCAGGGGAATCCCGGCAAATACGTCAGGAAGGCAACACCCTGTTCGGTGCGCTGGGAATGTCACTCGCATTTGTCTTTTTAGTGCTGGTTGTTTTGTTTAACCGATTCAGGGATCCTCTGGTTGTATTGTTAGGCTCAGTGCCCCTGGCGCTGGCAGGTGCCCTGCTGTTTACATTCCTGGGTTGGACCACACTCAACATTTATTCCCAGATAGGTTTGATCACTTTAATTGGTCTGGTCACAAAAAATGGGATTCTGATTGTTGAATTTGCAAATCACCTGCAGCGGCAAGGGCTTTCCAAGTTCGAGGCCATTCGCCAGGGCGCGAGTGTCCGGCTAAGGCCCGTATTGATGACAACCGGAGCAACGGTGATAGGGCATTTTCCTCTGGTCCTGGTGACGGGTGCCGGGGCTGAGGCCCGAAATAGTATCGGAATTATCCTGGTCGCTGGTATGTTGTTGGGAACCTTTTTCACACTGGTTATGTTGCCGAGCATGTATCTGGCGCTAGCGTCAAAGCATGACGCTGAAGAGCCATTGCAAAACGATAAAGATCTGGGGATTGCTATTCCTGTCCAGAATTGACCGGTGCCCTTGTCACAATAATCTCTACTCTTGTTCCTTCACCATCGGTACTGTACCAGGTGGCAGACCCTGCTATTTTCATTAATCGATAGTGAATCCCCTGAATTCCAGTACCAGGATTGCCGGTAAGCGCTTGCGGATCTTCTTCAAAGCCGCAGCCGTCATCGGCAAAATATAGCGCTAACTTTGAGTTGTCGTCTTCGGCCCTAATTGTGATGGTGTCACAAGCGGCATATTTGATGGCATTGGTTAGCAACTCCCGAAGGACTCTTGTTAGATGATGCCCTGTGACGTGGGTCAGGTAGATTTCTTCATCTACTTGCCAGTCAAGTGTAATATCCGCCTGCTCGCATCGTTCACGGCACTCTTTGTGCCAGGTGCCTGCGAAGCCTATCAATTCATCGGGTTCATGATTTTGCGATGAAACAAGACTTCGAATATCAGCGATAGCAGAGCGCGCCAGTTGTTGTTGGCTCTCATCTTCTGCGCCATAAACAAGTGACAATAACTTTGCACCAAGATCATCATGCAAATCCCGATAGATACGTTCTCGCTCCTGCATCTCTGTTCGCCGTTTCTCAATACCTCGCTTTTCCTGGTAGGTATTTTCCAGTTTTTGACTAATGTCTGCCACCCGTTGTTCAAGTTCAAGATTAGCTCGGCGGGCTCCTTGTAGCGCATTTACAAAGTCTTTCGTCAGAACCACCAGCAGAAAACCCATCAACAGGGGAGTTGCAAGCTGACCGCTATAAAATTGGGCATACCATGCATCGACGGTAATACCGTGGGAAAATAAATTGTCGTGCGCACTCAACAAAGTGATGACCAAAATTGGAAGGAACAAACTGAAATTTCGAATCGACGGTGTTTTGATTGTCGCCCTGGCAGTCGTGAATATGTTGTAGAGCCCCAACAACAATGAGGCAGCATGAAAGTAGACGTTCACTTTTGTTAAGAGCACAAAAAAATGCATAATATAACTGGTTGCTGCAAGACCTGCGAAAACCAAAAGTAATCGTTCCATCATTGGCCGGTCAATATTCAAATGACGATGAATGAAAAAAACGATGCTGATAGCAAAAATTTCAATACTGCTGTGTAATATTGTCGACCAGACTTCCACTGATATGGGAAACCAGGTGAGATAGTTATTGGCCGCAACGACTCCCCAGGCCAGACAACTGAGTGAGAACCAGAAATACTGGGTATTAGTCTGATCAGAAAACCAGTAAACAAATGCAATGAATGCCAACAGAAGACAGATCCAACTGGCAATCTGGTTCACAGTAATCTGGGAAAAAAATCTGAGCTCGTACTCGTGTTTAAGAATATCACTCGGACCAATTGCAACGGGGCCAAGCAAGCCCCAATTTCGCATGGTTGTTAGACGTAACTCAATTCTGTTATTCCGGGATTGCCATAGTGTGTCCGGGATTAGGAACAGATGAGGCCTGTTCCAATTGATAGGCATTGATCCAGTTGTTTGATTGACAGTGCCTGATGCGCCTATCAGTTCTCCATTAAAATACAATTCAATATTTTGAGTGAACTTGGGCAAGAATACGGAATAGGTACCGGTTTCCGTTTTTGGCGGTATGTCAATTCTATACCAGCCGACAGCGCTGGTTTCAAATCGATCTGTCTTGTGCCAAAAATCCGGTATTTCGACAATTGATTCATAGTCAGTGGGAATACTGTACTGATCACTAAGTATAAATTTTGCATTGGAATACACCGTGAATTTCTCGGCCGCCAGTGTGGACAGGGCAGTCGTCACGAATAGTATCAGGCAACCAAGACGACTGAACTTGTGTTTCATCTGCTTGCAACCCGCGAGTTATCATTGATGTTAGACATCCTTCAACCTCTGGTTATCGGTAACCAATGGATTAAGTTAACGATCTTGCACTTAGTATACCGTTCAGGCGCGCGCGTACAACGAAACAGTCTGGTTCGTCGTACCTGGCGGTCGGAATGAGGATGAATAATTGGGGAAAAAAGTTAATCGGCGGGAGATAGCTGGATTAACGTCGAACAATTTTTATACGCCGTTGAGACTTTTTCCTGAGCCTGACATCGGTTCTCGATCAAGCGGTGATACTCGGCGAGTCGCCCTGACCTATTAGCCTTGTTCGATGCTGTGTCCATCGGTTGATTGTCTTTATGGCTATTTTTTCCAGTAGTATTTTCGTCTGAGGATCTGTCTCCGGACCACTGATTGAGGCTATTGGTCATTGAGCGCAGCACGCGAAAATTCCTGCCAGAAAATGCAGCTTCACCTGGCTCCATTTCATTAATCAGGTTTAACGCTGTGGCTGCGATAAGGGTTTCATCCTGGGGCGAGATTCGGATTAATGTGCGAACGTAGTTAGCACCCCATTGAAACCTGGTGGCGGTGCCTTGTGATGTTTCCCAGGCTTTTTTTCGCCAATCCAGCGCCGCACTCTCATCGCCATCCTCCTCGGCGATTGACGCCAGGCTGCTCATAAAATAGTAAGCTGCCGTCGATCGTTTGAGCTCCGCCAGCAGCAGGGTTTTTGCTTCTTCCCTGAGATGTGCGGTTTGCAGGATATAATTGAGTTGGCTCACAACACTTTGTCGTGCAAATGAATTTTTGGTGACACGGTCGGCTTGCTGTACAGCAGAAAGTATTTCTTGCTTGAACTCTGCTGAAATTTTCCAGGGCGCCGGATTCTTTTTTGTCTCGCGATCGGCAGACTGTGGCTCAAAGTAGAAATAAATGGCCGGTAGTAAACCGGCAACCTGTTCAGCGGTTGAAAGCACAGAACTCTGTGATAGTGATTTCATACGGGTTTGCCAGAGTTCACTTAATTGCTTATATGCCCTGGGATGTTCTCTGGCATCGACTATCACCGGCATTAACTCTTCGGTTGAATAGGCAAAATACTCCCAGCAGGCGAGGACAAGTTGATCATCTTCGAGAATACGGCGTACCCTGTTCTCTGCATCCGTGATGGTGTTGGGGTTAGAAGATAGTTCGGAGGAAGAGCGAGTGTCGGCAACTTCCAGCAGGTATTGCATGTAGAGACGTGCGCTGGCGATGGGTTCCGGGCTTGCATCCGCCATCTTTAAAAAAACATCGGGCGTGTAATCTTCCGGAAGTGCGTTGTGATCCTGGCCCCAGGAATAGTAGGCAAGTTGTTGAAAATCGGCTGGGTTTAGTTTGTCACCACCGCCAAGAATCCTGCTCACGAGAGTTGCGGTGGGAGTAATGCTGTTTAGGCCAAGTGCCAATACATCGTTATATCTGGAGATATCAATGCCGCCGGGAATTCGAGTTATCTCAGCACCCACAGGATTAAAGAGAATCATTGTTGGATAACCCTTCACCCCAAATTTTTCACCAACGGTTTGGGCCTGACTGGTATCACCATCCAGGTAGACAGGCACAAAAGATTCACTGAGGGTAATAAATCTGCGACTCTTGAATACAGTTTGTTTGATTTCCTGACAGGGTGGGCACCAAACCGCTCCCCAATAGAGGAAGACGGGTTTGTTTTCCTGTTTGGCAAAAAGAAATGCTTCATCAACATTTCCTTCAAACCATTTGATTGAATCAGTGTGATGAAGACCTTCACTCAGGTCAGGTACGGCGTCAACACGGTCAGTCTCATCGATTGAAGCAGATTCCACCGCCGATTGATCGGTGCAGGCGTTTAAGGCAAAACACAGGGTTAACAGTAAACAACTAAACCTGGAAACTTTGAGGCGTGTGCTTATCACGTCGCTACATTTGCTCCACCGGCATCTTTTTCGGCACCTTCAGGTCACGAAGATTTGCGACCAGTGTTTTGCCCGCCGTCTGGGGTTTAACCGATTTATCTATCCGTTGGATAATTCCCTTATTGTTGATGTAAAAGGTCCAGCGTTTTGCATAACCGCTATCCGACAAGACACCATAGTCTGCCGTCATGCTTTTTTGCGGGTCAGAAAGTATCGGGAAGGTAGCGCCATTTTTTTCAGCGAAGCCTTTATTGTCTTCGGGGTTGTCCGTGCTCGCCATAAAATAGGCGACTTCGAAGTTCTGGATTTCCTTGTCACTGTCACGCAGCGCTTTACATTCGATGGTTCAGCCACCGGTAAATGCTTTGGGGAAGAATGCGACGACGACGTAGGCCTTATCCTTAAAATCTGCAAGGGAGTAAGTCATGCCATCAGAACCGGGCAGGGTAAAGTCAGGTGCTTTATCCCCGACTTCAGGGGCGGCCTGGGCTAGCAGGGCTGATGAAACCAGTACCGCACCCAGTATAATTGTTGAAAGGGAATGGCTAAAAATTGAATGACGTTTCATGACTATCCTCGCACAATGAAGAACTACTTTAGTGCTTTATGAGCACCTGGCCGATAACACAATACACTAATCGCTGCGGCTACCACCCATTGAAGTCGAATCAGGGTAAAATGCAGTGCTACAGGACCGATGTAAAGTCGGGCCATTTTTGCATAGAATCACAGGGATCAAAAGTTGTCTTTGTTCGCCGATAATCCAGTTTACCAACCGCTGTTTCAAGCGCGTGAACCGTTTTTGGCAGAAGCCCAAATCGATGCCCGCAGGGTATTTCATGGGCGAGGGCACATTTATGAAGGGCTTGAGCACATTAATGTCGACTGGTACTCACCGGTCTTGCTTGTCTCCGGGTACAAAGAGATCGAAGGTATTGATGAGTTATCAGACCTGATTACCCGCTTTGATACACAAAACCAGATTAAGTCTATTGTCTACCAGCTACGCTCCAGCAAAGGGGCGGTTTCCGAGGTGAAATGGGGAGAGGAGCTTCCCGTTTGTGTTGTCACAGAGAACGGATTGAAGTTTGAGGTGCAACCAGGAGTGAGACAAAATGCCGGATTTTTCCTGGATATGCGACCGCTACGAAGCTGGTTGCAAAAGTATAGTGGAGGCCGGAACGTCCTAAATCTTTTTGCCTACACCTGCTCACTTTCAGTCGCCGCATTGGCGGGTGGTGCGAGGCAAGTTGTTAATGTTGATATGAGTAAACCCAGTATTAACTGGGGTAAGCGTAATCATGAATTGAATGGTCAGGATGCACGGTCGGTTAAGTCAATTCCTCATAACCTATTTCGGTCGTGGGGCAAAGTGCAGCAGTTCGGTAGATATGATCTGCTGCTGATTGATCCGCCAACCCGGCAAAAAGGCAGTTTTGATGCGGAGCGGGATTATGCCGCGGTGCTTAAAAAGCTGCACAAACTCCATACTCCGGGCGCTGATATTATTGCGACGGTGAATAGCCCGTACCTTAGTGGTGACTATTTACCCTCGCTGATGCAACGTTACCAGAGTAAAATTCGTTTGATTGGTGAAATGGAAGCAAGTCCGGAGTTTGTTGATAAGTATCCGGAACGTGGGTTGAAGATCTTTCATTTTAGAGCGCCGGGTTGAATAACGGCAGGGTCAGGATTGTTCAAACAGTTGGAAGTCTGGGGATTAAGGCCTAAAACACTTTTTTCAAAGCGGAAGGATCAAAGACAATGAGTGAAGAATCAGTTCTGATCACAGGGGCCGGTAGTGGCATGGGGCAACTTGCTTCAAGGCAACTGGCGACAGCAGGTTTTAACGTCGCTGCTGTTGATGTGAATGAAAAAGGTTTATTGGAAACTGCTGAAGGTTTTCAGAACATTCGTACGTTTCAAACAGATGTTACAAACTATCAGGATGTGCTTCAGGTTGTTGATGAAACCGAAGCAAAATTGGGACCGATCAAGAAAGTCTATAATGCGGCTGCGATCATGCCCCTGGGTAAAATTGTAGATCAGGATGCGGACGTGTTCAGGCGAGTTATGGACATCAATTACAATGGTGTTGTGAATGTCACCAAGGCGACGCTGCCGCGACTGATCGAAAGAAATGAAGGTGAAATTATTAATTTTGCTTCCATCGCCGGTTGGTTGCCAACCATCTATATGGCTGCCTACGATGCCTCAAAATTTGCGGTGGTGGCGTTTACCGAGGTGCTCTATCACGAGAACCTCAATAATAATGTCAGGATTGTGTGCGTTTGCCCGCCACCGGTTAAAACACCCTTATTACAACAGGCAAGAGACACCGTCTGGCCCAAGGTGTTTGACCAGGGTGAGCATATCGAACCGGATGATGTTTTGCGTTGTATTGATGAAACGATTAATAGCGGTCAGTTATTTGCCTTTCCAGGCAAGCAGACTAAAATGGTCTGGCGGATGCGACGTTGGTTCCCCGGGCTCATATGGAAGAATGTACACAAGTCTGAGGGTGTATAACTACAGTTTGAATAAGCCGAGGTGATCAACTCACCTCGTTTATTCGTCTGCTGATTTAGTTTTCGCTGAACTTTCTATTCAAGTTCTGGCTATTCAAGTTCTGGCTATTCAAGTTCTGGCTATTTAAGTTCTGGCCTCTGGAAACAAGCGCAAAAAGTTCTCGGTGAAGAAGAGATCCTTGACCTCATCGCTTTCGGATTTCAGCCAGCCGTCAAATTTAGCCAGCGGGTTGCGGCCACCCTCAACATGGGGGTAATCACTTGAGAACAGATATAACTCTGGATTCGACTGCGCAATCAGCATGGCTACATCTTCATGGGGAAAGGGTGTAAAGCCCATTTGTTGCGTTAGCTGTTCCGACGGCGTTCTCTCAAACCTGACGGATTCGTCGACCCGGCCATAGATTTTACTGACCCAGTCCAGTCGTCGTAGCATCTCCGGTACCCAACCAGCGCCAAGTTCAACTGCAGCGCCCCGAAGCTTCGGGTTTCTGTCAAATACGCCGTCCATGACCATCATACTGATAAAGGTTTCCGGTGGTTGATGCATGACGGTTGCATCTTTGGTTCTGACATTTTCACCACCGCCCATCCAGTCTTTTACCGCCGCACGACCGTTGTTACTCCACTCTTTTAAGGCCTGGAGAGGAGCGCCACCCACGTGTAGGAGAAAAGGTGTGCCGGACTCCGCAAGCAAAGCCCAGAATTTATCAAAATCCACGTGCCCAGGTGATTTCCCGTGGGGTGCCCGGTGTGGAACCCAGATTGCCTCTAATCCTGATGCCAGGGCGGATTTTAGTTCTGTGAATGCAAGCTCTGCATCATCAAGAGGGACAATGCCAACGCCCATCAGTCGATCATCGGCGTGACAAAAATCCGCCATATGCCGATTGTGCGCACGGGTTGCGCCATAACGAAGGTTGAGGGGCTTTTTGCTGCTTGGATGGAAGGGGAAAGCGACGCTGTGGGTAGCGAAGACTAGTTGTTTTCGGAATCCAAGCATATCCATTGCAGTTGTTCTATCTGCGGAGTTAAAGGCGCCTAATGCCTGAATCTCCTTGGAACTCTCGATTAGCTTATCCCCAAGTTCAACCATTGATTTCACATGTTCAGCGCTATGGATGCCACCCTGGTTCATGATGGTGTCAACTTCTTCGTCAGTCACCAGAGAGGCGCTGTAACTCACCTCGGGGATGTCATCCCGGATGTCAGGGTCAGCATAGGCTTTCAGGAAGTCTGGCAGTTCCATAATATGGCTATCGGCATCGTAAATGGCGCGTTCAGAAGGTACGTAGGTCATGTGGATCCTTGGATAATAGACAGGGAAATAGTGAAGTATTAAATTCTGGGAAATTCCATGGTCCGAGAGTACCGCCATTTCTTTATCACTGTCCATGAAAAATCTGCATCGACTTTGTGTAGAATCAGCGTTCGATTACTAAACCGGAAGAATTATTTATGGAACAAGCTATCAGTCGTTTCCCCGTACCTGACGTGAATGACCTGCCTGGGGACATAAAAGAGAAAGTCCTGGCGATTCAGGAAAAATCAGGCTTTATTCCTAATGTTTTTCTTGCACTTGCGCATCGACCCGATGAATTTCGCGCTTTTTTTGCCTACCACGACGCCTTGATGGACAAGGAAAGTGGATTAACCAAAGCAGAACGGGAAATGATTGTGGTTGCCACTTCCGCGAAAAATGAATGCCAATACTGTGTGGTTTCCCATGGGGCGATTCTTCGAATTCGGGCCCGTGATCCGTTAATTGCTGACCAGGTCGCGACCAACTACAGAAAAGCGGATATCACGCCGAAACAACGGGCCATGCTGGATTTTGCCATGAAGATCTCCAGAAATGCCGAAGCGACCTGTGACGAGGATTTTGACACCCTGAGGTCTCATGGCTTTAACGATGAAGATATCTGGGATATTGCCGGTATCGCGTCGTTTTTTAGCCTCAGCAACCGTATGGCAAACTTTACTTCCATGCGACCGAATGCTGAGTTCTACAATATGGGCCGTTAAGGGCCCTGGTTTATTCAGGTCAGGTGACGAGTCCAGGCAGGGGGCCTACTCCGCCGATAAAATGATCAACCCCAATGGATTCGCCCGAAATTGTTACCCGGTAAATTACATCGTTGCCCTGGTGAAATGCCAGGGTCTCATGTTCATTGAATCCCAATAAGGTTGAAACCATCACACGACCAATCAGGCCGTGTGAAACAATGCCGATATTGTCCGCCTGGTCGTTGTGAAGTTCTTCCAGAAATGGCGTAGATCGGGCGATCATATCGGGGTAATTTTCGCAGTTGGGTCCGCGATAGTTGAAGCGGTCAGCTTCCAGCGCCTCCCATTCTTTTTTCCACTTCACTTTTACATCGGCGTAAAGATGTCCGCTCCAGTCACCTGTATCCCACTCCATAATGCGGTCGTCGAAAGTCATCGGCACGTTTAGATGTTGATTAACAATTTCTGCGGTTTGCCGGGTTCTGTCTAATGGGGAAACAAAGAGCTTCTCGATTCGTTGAGACTTCAGGAACTGCCCATTTACATCTGCCTGCTTGCGACCAAGGTCGCTAAGATCAGAATTCCATTGGCCTTGCATACGCATGATTGCGTTCCATTCGGTCTGGCCATGGCGTATAAAGTAAAGGTTCTTCAACAACTAGCTCCTGTATTCTCGAGTGATTATTAACCTGCCAGCTTCTCATTTAGCCAGTCGCGGACAGTTGCCTGTAGTACGTCAAGTGGAATGGCGCCGCTGCCAAGAACCACGTCATGGAACTCCTTGATATCAAAACTCTTACCAAGGCGGGCTTCTGCTTCAGCCCTCAACTCAAGTATTTTAAGCTGTCCGATCTTATAAGCGAGGGCTTGACCCGGCATGGATATGTATCGATCTATCTCATTGATAATGTCCAGTTCGCTTTTTGGCGCATTGGCCTTGAAATAGTCTATCGCACGTTGGCGCGACCAACCCTTGTAATGCATACCTGTATCCACAACCAGTCTGACTGCGCGCCACATATCATAGGTTAGTTGGCCAAAACGATCATAGGGGTCATCGTATAATCCCATATCGTAGCCCAGTCGTTCACTGTAAAGTCCCCACCCTTCAACAAACACTGTAAATCCGGAATAGCGCCTGAAATTTGGCAAGGCTTCAAGTTCCTGTTGCAAGGCAATCTGAATATGATGGCCGGGCACGGATTCATGCACGCTTAATACCGCCATCTCCCATTTGGGACGGGTTTCGGGTTTGTACAAATTGACATAGTAATAACCAGCGCGACTGCCGTCAGCAGCCGGTCTGTTGTAATAGGCAGTGGTTGTATCTGGCGCTGAAACATCAGGTATCTTTTTCAGGCCATAGGGCATTCGCGGAAGTTTACCGAACAGATGAACCAGTTCCGGGTCCAGTCGTTTACTCATGGCGAGATAACCCTCGAACAGTGCTTCCGGTGTGTCGTAATAAAATTGTGGGTCAGTGCGAAGAAAGTGAACAAATTCGTCGAAGCTGCCTTCAAAGCCGGATTCTGAAATGGCTCTCTCCATTTCAGCACGATTCCGTTTGACTTCATTTAAGCCAATTTGATGTACTTCCTCCGGGGTCATATCTGTGGTGGTGAATCGCTTCACCAGGTACTCGTAGTACTTTTTGCCATTGGGTAGATCCGAGACACCATAGGTTTCCCGGCAAGCAGGGTAATAGACCTCATTAAAATAGGTGTCTAATTTTTGGTATGCAGGAATGACCTTCGTTGCGATCACAATCTTTGCGCGGGCCTGTATGCTAGCAACTTCGGTTTTCGGGATATCCGTTGGCATTTCGTTAAAGACCTTATAGAACAGGCTTTGTTCAGGATCCTTAACCAGTTGTTTTGCGATCTGAGCCGGCACCCGCTGCATCGTTGCCTTGGGTGGCAAGATTCCGGTTGCTATACCCTCATTCATCAGCGCGATAGTTTGATCCATCAACTCATCAATCTTCTCCAGTCTCGCTAACCAGTCTGCAAAATCCTGGGCATTGGCGAGGCGTAGCCTTGAGGCATTTTCATCGAGGGTTTGAATACCCCCACGTTGACTAATAGGGATCAGGTGCGGGGAGAATGCCGCTCCCTCGATTCTGTCCTGGTAGCGAAGCTTAAACAGATCGTAGTTAATACGTTCTTGTTTGCTCAGTTGTGCCCGGTCAATTTCACTTAAGTCCGACAGCGCTCTTCTGTCATTTGCGGCATTAGCGTTAAAGGCAGTTGGGGATAAGTCTGACCAGTTCTGATTAAATCTTCGATCTCCCAACATGGAAGCCCGCACCGGGTTGTCCTCCATATCCCGTTCCCAATGGGCATCAAATAGCGCGTGAAGTTTTGCTCGCTCATCGTTGCCTGGGTTTATACCGGCAGACCAGGCAATTGATGTGGATGAGATAAGGAACATGGTCAGGATAAAACGAACAATTGCTGTGGTTAAGATCAATGTGATGGCCTGTCTTGCTAACTGATTGGGGTACCATAAAGTGGTAAGCAGGGCAGGTCTAGTGAAGCAGGAAAATAGTCGTTTGGGCAGGCAGATGCGGAGTTAAAAAAGTTCAAAAAAAAGGGCGGTTAAAAACCGCCCCTCTTGTTTTGCTAGCCCATTAGGACGCGTTGATTAGAATTCGAATTCGATTCCGACCCTTGCTTCCCAGTAAGACTGGTTTGTGATGAGATCATTGATAGAGCCGTCGTTAAATCCTTCGAAAACGTATTGACCGGTAACCGGATCAACAGAAGAGTCAATCACCTGAACCGAGAAGAACTGGGCATCATTTGCCTGGCCCCAATCATCGTTAAGGAAGTTAGTCAGGTTATACATTTTAAAGAATAATCGGCCGTGGGTTCCATCAATAAAGGTTGGCAGTTCCTGGTCTATTCTGAAGTCCAGGCGATAACTCCATTTGGCATGATCTTCATTCCGGTTTTGGAGGCCGGAAGATAATCCCTCACGGCTAACAAAATCGAAAAAGTCTGTCTGGTCTTGAGCGGACATAGTGAAGATCACATTTGGATCAGTAGGACCGGTAGGTACATACAACAGATGACGACCAAATCGACCATTACCTTCAAGATCACCAGATCCCATCACGTAGCTCTGTGCTTGTCCTTCACTTGCGTAGCCAAATACAGACACTCGTGTTTGCAAGCCTTCAACAAACTCGTTGGTGTAAACCGCTCGCATGGTAAATCTGTGAGGTACGAAGTAGTTTGAAGGACCGGCACCTGGGTTTTGTGGATCATTAGTTGCCAGATTGTCAAAGTTAGACTGTGCAGTAGAGCTAGTCATGGGACTGATATCTTCGGCGTCTGTGTAGGAGTAACCAACCATCAGGTCAAGACCCCACTCAAAGTCCTTGTTAAACACAAGAGACAAAACATCTGTATCTGCGGTTGCTGAAGAATTGGTCAGCATGAAGTTGTCCGTATCGTTGGGGTTGGTGTAGGAGTAAATGGGTTGGCCAATGATCGTTGTCCCGGTTTGCGTTTGGGACAGGTCGACGTAGATCGCTGAATCATTTGCACGGGTGTGCAAATAATCCACATCCATTTTGATATCACCAAATGGCAGGTCATAGGTGGCGCCGATCGCAAATTTCCACTCTGAAGGTTGTTCGTAGTCTGGGTCCAGAATAACCAATCTTCTGGTTGAACCACTATTAGGGCCAGCAGCAGCAACTGCGTCAAATGCCGCCTGTGGCACATCATAGCCGGGCCGATTACCGGTCAGTGCGAAGGTACCATCAAATACTGACAATGTGCTGCCTGAGGTATTGTCCGGAGAAACCTGTACGTTAGTGATGCCGTCGTTGCTCCAGGCGTTGGAGATCCAGACATTGGGATTACCACCGGAGAAGAGTCCAATACCGCCGCGGAGAGATAAATCATCCCGGACATCCCAGGTGATACCAAGGCGAGGCATAAGAATGTCTACACCATCTACGCTGGCATCGTTACGCAGGCCATTGTTTGCAGTGGTGAATGCCTGATTGAAATTTGGGCGATCATCACTCTCATAGACGTCATATCTTAAACCAGCAACCAGCGTGATACCGTGGTCAGCGAAGTAATATTCATCCTGAACATAAAAGCTGTGCAGGGTGTTGCTGAAGTTGGCTGCTGCGTCCGCGGCGTTGTTTGTTCCGCCACCACTACCATAGTAAATCTGGCTTGGTCTTCCGAGCTCAAATTTATCCAGGCCAGTCAGCAAACAGGTTGCATCGTCATAACGGCCCTGGGCAGACAATGCGTTACAGGCTGCTGAGTTAGTTCCAATATTACGATCATCATAAAAATCCCACTCACCACCACGAGAATGCTGAACAAACTGGTTGAAAATAGTCAGTTCTTCAGTTTCATAGCCGGCGGTGATGACATGATCACCTAGCAGATAGGTTCCTACGATACGCAGGTAGTCTGATTCTGTGTTAAGCGCATTAGCCTGTCTGGAATCATCAGCACCCAGGTAAACAGTGTTGTTGCCAATATCTATCTGGAAGTCACCGAAGTCTTTTGGACCTTTGGTAACCTGTGAATCGATCATCTCATTGTGACTGTAGAATAGTTCGGTCGAGAGTGCATCAGTCCACTGGGAGGCGAGTTTCAAGGTTGTGGTTTCAGATTCAGAACCTTTCACGTAGTAGTGATTGGCAAATTCAAATTCGTTGCTGTCTGAATCGGAAGCACGATCCTGGAAGCCATCATAATAGTTGTAGATCAGAGCCAGGTTATGGTCATCGTTGATATTCCAGTCCAGTCGAACCATGTACTTCTGTTGTTCCTGAACACCGTCCCCTGGCTGGCCGCCCGGGTCATAGTTATAGGAGGTTTTTGCAATATCCGAGATTTTGTTAAGCAATGCTTCAGATAACCAGGGTCTTTCTTCGCCATTTCCTGATCCGTCAAAGCCCTGGGCAATAAATCTTGGCTCTTCGGATTCTTCATAGGCTGCGAAAAAGAACAATTTGTCGGCGATGATAGGGCCGCCAATACTAAAACCAAACTTATTTTCGCTGTAAGGATCTACCACCTGTTCGTTTAAGCCGTCAATTGTAGTCCCGCGAAAACTGTCGCTGGTGTATTCGTAGAAAAGGTTACCATCCCATTCGTTGGTGCCAGTTTTGGTCACTGCATTAATCACACAGGCAGAGAATCCACCATAAGTCACATCAAACGGGGCCAGTTCAACTGCAACCTGTTCGATTGCATCATAGGGAAAAGGCATACCCACAGCGGTTGAATAACCATTGTCATTTAGACCAAAGCGGTCGTCCTGGCTCACACCGTCCAGGGTGATGCTGTTAAAACGAGGATGTTTACCTGCACAGTTGATTCCGCCATTACCTTCCTGATCAAGATTGATTCTTGGGTCGATGGTGTAAACTTCGTTAATATCACGGTTAAATGAAACGGAGCGAACCAGGTCATAATTTGAAAAGTTGGCCGAAGGTCCTGCTGCCACATCAACAAAAGCATTGGATTGACCAACAACAACCACCTCTTCCATCGAATTTGAGCTCTGAACATCGATTGTCAGGTTGTAAATATCGCCCAGGGAAATTGATTGTACCGTCATGGTTCGTGAACCATTTACGGTGACCTTGTAAGGTCCACCCACAGGTAGTCTGCTGGCCAGGAATGTTCCCGACGCGTTAGCAGAATAGTTGCGTGCAGCGCCGGTTCGTTCATCAACGACGACGATGCTGGCATTTGCTACTGATTGACCGTTGGAGTCGACAACCTTGCCGCGAATAGCGGAAGTGGTTTCAGCCGCCATTAATGAGCCTGATAAGGTCAAAATGGCAAGCGAAGCGAAGACTCTCAAGCAGTTGGTAATTTTTGCTTGAAGCATTTATGTACTCTCCTGGATAGTTTCTTGTGATGTTTCGGCAGTCTGGTTACGAACGTAATCAGGAACATCTATTGGGGTATTTGTATTGTGTATTTGTGTGACAATCGTACAGCGCGCATTATCCTTTAAATGTGAAGAAATCCCAAAGGAAAAGTGTAGATTTCTAATTAATTTTACAAAAAGAAACAATCTATCCTGATTAAGCCTGGCCCCCGGGAATTGTTGCCGGCCCTCTAATTCGTTTCGGGCTTTAGGATGACTCCCGGTAGTTTATTGACGATCAGGCCATCTTCCCGGGCAATCTTGCCGTTGATAATGACCAGGTCAAAACCCTCGGCAAGTTGATGTGGGTTGGGATAAGTAGCGGTCTCTTTGACGTTTGCGGGGTCGAAGATGATGATGTCAGCCTTATTGCCCACGCGAATGACGCCCCTATCATCGAGTTGAAGGGTCTCCGCGGGGAGAGAAGTCATCTTCCTGACAGCATCTTTAAGTGACAATACTTGTCGGTCCATGACGTAACGTTCAATAATTTTGGCAAAAGCACCGTGCCCCCGGGGGTGAAATCCAGTTGGACTACCGTCGGAACAAATCGAGATGCCAGGGTCTGCGATAATGGCAGATTGTAATTCATCGTTCATCACAAAATAGGCCCCTGAGGCACCCTGTGGCCCAATCTTGTCAATAAGCACATTCTGAAAGGGCATTTCGAGTTCGTGGGCAACATCCGCCAGGGTCTTACCTGTATAAGGTGGCGTGCCCAGCAGGGTTGCTTCGGGTCCATTTCTCCTGGTGACCTTGTTGACCAGAAACGTTTCCAACTCGGGGCGGCGGTCCCGTTTTGCGATTTGAAACTGCTCTGCGGCTTTTGCCCAGATAGGGAACACAATATCAATGCCCGTATAGCTTGCGTTATAGGGGTAAGTATCCGCGCTGATGCGAATGCCATCGGTTCTTGCCTGTTCAATAATCGCAAGAATTTCCTCGCCACGACTGGCGCCTTTGCCATAGACGGATTTCAAATGGGCGATATGAACACGGGCATGTTTGCCCTGTGCAATTAATTCAGCAATGGACGCATCAAGCTTGTCATCGTCCTCATTACGCATGTGGCTCATAATTAACCGGTCATGTTTGCCGACCACCTTTGCCAGGGCTTCGAGTTCGGAGGCCGGGGCATTGAGACCCGGATTGTATTCGAGTCCTGAACTTAAGCCGAAGGTGTAGTCCAGGGTGCCATCCAGCAATGTCAGCATCTTCTGCAGCGATTCGTCGTCTGGATTTGGGTTTCTGCCTATTCCCGTGACCGTTCTGAGTGTGCCGTGGCCCACAAACATCGCGAGGTTTGGGCCTATCCCCTTGTGTTCAACGTCCTTAAGCCAGCTACCCAGATCCAATACCTCGGGACTATCACCGTCCTGGCCCAGTGAGATTGTGGTGACACCCATGGCAAGGAAGTTTTCAAATTCCGGCGTTTCAAGGGGATTGCCGTGGGAATGCAGGTCAATAAAACCGGGTGCAACAACTCTGCCCATGGCGTCAATTGTACTGGTGATCCTGGACTGCCGGTCCTCCTCTGAAAAACGGGTTTCCCCTATAAATACAATCGTGTCATCGACCACTACTACATCGGCATTGACAGCCTCGTTACCAAGACCATCCAATACCTGTCCGTTGATGATGACGAGGTCGATTGTGGGGTATTGTGCGAGGAAAGGCGGGGTGTCTGGGCTGCACGCGACGAGCAGGGTCACGAGTATTGTCGCAAAGAGCGTATGGATTGCGTTTTTCATAGGTGAGCCTGAAGTTGAGTGTAAAGTTGTTGGGTTATAGTACCACCAGTTTATGTGACTAGTGGCTAGTGCTACTAAGTGGGTCGCGCGCAAACGCTTCCCGCAGGTGCTGGTGTTTAGTCCGGACTCTTTGTGGGTGCCAATACAATTGTCGACAACAATGTGACCGCGTATTCATAACCTTTTACACCAAGACCTGCGACGACGGAATCTACCGCCGGGGAAACGTATGAGATATGGCGAAAAGGTTCGCGAAGGTGTGGGTTGGAGATATGGAGCTCTAATGTGAAACCGGTGTAGGCGCGGAGCGCATCGTGAATGGCGACGGAGGTATGAGTGTAGGCGGCGGCATTAATAATAATGGCGTCAACCTTGTTGATCGCTTCCTGTATCCATGTCACCAGCTGTCCTTCGTGGTTGGATTGCATAAATACCACGTCTATTCCGGCTGCTTTGCCAATTTTCTCACATTTCCCGGAAATGTCCGCCAAAGTGTCATAGCCGTAGATCTCGGGCTCACGAGTCCCAAGCAGGTTCAGGTTTGGACCGTTAATTACAGATATTTTCATGTCTTAACTCAACTGACCAAATTGTCTTTGGGTATCGGCTGAAGGATTATTGAGCGTCACTGATGCGACCCTCAATTGCCTGAATTGCAAGCGTGTAGCCATGAACTCCCAGCCCACAAATAAAACCCGCTTCGGCTTGCGGGACCTTAACTGGACCCGCTAACCTTGAACCCGGTAGAAATACATTGCCCAGATAAACTTCGATGACTGGTTTTTTCAGGGGCGCAACTCGTTCGATCGTGGTTTGATATGCCTCAAAATCCATCAGTGCTGCCTGTGAGTTTAAACAGGGATTAATGATCAGCCCGTCGAACTTACCGATATCGCGCTCAATCCACTTAAATAGTGTCTCTATATCATCGGTCTGTCGAAAATCGACTGCCAGCCCCAGGGCTTCACCCTTCGCCAGGCAGACCTGCTCAATCTGGCCAGGGCTGATTTCCCCGTACTTGTTTCCTTCGAAGTCGATGCAATCCGCTAATCCGGGACCGCTAATGATCAATAGGCTTTGGTTCTTCATTATCAGTGCTGCGGCGGGAGTCAGGTGGAGTGCCAATAGTCCATGGATTGCCGAGACGGGTCAAGTGAGCCCCGTGATTGAGGGAGGTTAATTAAACCCGGGGCATCGAGTAGCTGCTTCAAATCATCTATTTTCTATCCAGGAATCTTTACATTCCAGTTACTTCAATCTTTATGCTGTCGGAGGGCTAAAAACAATAGCAAGGTAGGGAATCGTGGGATTAAAACACAACCTTAAAATTGAAATTTCCGGGATGACGTGTCCGCATTGTGAGGCGAAGGCTCGCAATGCCTTTGATCAACTGGGTGCCGGTGAAGTGATGGAAGTCTCTCACGAGCAGGCCGGTGCATTTTTACAGGTGCCTGTATTTACCGGCGAAGCTGCTTATCGCGAGGCGATCGAAGGTGCAGGATACAGCACCGGAGAGTTTCTGGTCGATGGGGCTATCGAGTTGCATGTGAGTGGCATGCATTGCCAAAATTGTGTTGCAGCGGTAACAAAGTTGACCCTCGAAACACCCGGTGTGGACTCGGTGACTGTGGATCTTGATGCCGGGATAGTGTCTATTGTTGGTGGTTTTAGTCTGACAGCGCTGGGTCTAAATTTGACCCAGGCAGGTTATCCGTTCCAGACCCTGAACGAGTCTTTTGCCGAATCTTCTAATCAACCTTCTACTCCGCCTTCGGATGAACCAACAACCACAGCGTCAACCGGAGACCCGGCGCCAGACTCGCCCTCAGGTCTGGCGAAAAAAAGTGATGCTGGAACCAGCCATCAATCCGTTGTTCAGCTTTCGGTTGATGGTATGTCCTGTGCCAGTTGCGTGAGATCCGTTGAATCAGCACTTCTTGGTGTTAAAGGAACGACCAGTGCTGCTGTGAACTTTGCCGGTCAATCGGCGACGGTGATGACATCGGCCCCGCTGGAAGCGCTGCAGGCGGCGATTAAGGCAGCAGGATATTCAGCGCTTCCACAGCAGACAGAAAATAGTGATGAGCGTCTTGCCCAGCTTGAGACTGACCTTAAACATTCTACTTTGCAGTCGGGCATTGCGCTGGTTGTTGGTTCACTGCTAATGCTTGGGATGTGGTTTGACCTGTTTCCACCTCTCGCCAATGTGTTTTTCTGGATGACTATCAGCCTGGTTGTTGCGGCGGTGATGGTCTATTCAGGCGGGCATTTTTTTCGTTCAGCATGGACCGCGGCAAAACATCGACTGGCAACCATGGATTCCCTGATAGTGTTAGGGACCTCAACCGCCTGGTTTTACTCAACCATGATTATCCTGTGGCCCGAGCTTGTGCCCGGGGCATCAAGGCACCTCTTCTTTGAAGCGGCGGTGCTTATCATTGGGTTTGTGAACCTTGGCAAGGCGTTGGAGAACAATGCCAAAGGCAAAACCTCACTGGCCATCGGTCAGTTGCTCAACCTCACGCCGAATGTCGCGACCAAAGTCATGACTAATGATAAAGGGTCCGAGGAAGAAATCGAGGTGTTGGTTTCATCCCTGAAGGTCGACGATCTGGTTCGTATAAAGCCGGGCCAGGCAATCCCGGTGGATGGCCTGGTTATCACCGGCGAGACCAGTGTTGACGAGTCGATGCTGACCGGGGAATCGATACCCGCAGAAAAAGGTGTGGGTGCCAGTGTTGTTGCTGGCACGATTAATCAGTATGGGGTTTTACTAATCCAGGCGAAGCAGGTGGGTGATCAAACCGTGCTCGCGAGCATTGTAAAACTGACCCGTGAAGCGCAGAACTCCAAACCCCGTATCGGCAGGATCACTGACAGAATCGCCGCAGTTTTTGTACCCTTTGTCATTGTGACCTCAATTCTGACGGCCCTGGCCTGGTTAATGTTTGGTCCCGAGCCAAGCCAGACCTATGCCGTTACGACCGCCATGGCAGTACTGATTATCGCTTGTCCCTGCGCACTGGGCCTGGCAATTCCGATGTCTATCATGGTCGGAATTGGTAGGGCCGCCAGCGAGGGATTGCTCATTCGAAATAGTGATGCTCTCCAGGCCGCAGCAGGTTTGACCACAATTATTATGGACAAAACCGGCACCCTGACACAGGGAAAGCCAGGCATTACAAAGTTTGAAGTCAGTGAGAGTTACCAGGATGGAAAGTACGGTGTACTGCGTATCGCCTACAGTCTGGAAAAGTTGTCAGAGCATCCGCTAGCTAATGCGGTAGTTGCCTATTGCAACTCTGAAGGGGCAGAGGTTCCGGTGGCAAAAGTATCTGATTTTCAAATATTACCAGGGGGGGGTGTCGCAGGGGAAATCGATGGAGAAAAGGTTGCTATCGGGAATGCCGGGTTTATGGCGGCTAACAATATGAATGAGGTGAGTAGTGTCATCGCTGGGAAAAATTCGGCTCAGGATTCAAAAAATTCCAATATAACTGAGGCGGTTGAAAATGCACCAGCGGAAACCCGAATATTCGTCGGCCTTGGGACCGAGATCATCGGTTCCTTCTACCTGGTTGACCAGGTCAAAGATGATTCGTTGAAATCAGTCCAGCGATTACAAGCTATGGGTTTGAAGGTCGTGATGCTGACCGGAGACAGCCATAATGTCGCCAGAAGTATTGGGGAGCAGTTGGGACTGGAAGATGTGGTTTCCGAGGTTTCACCGGAACAGAAGTTAGCTTACATACGCGAGCTTCAGAGTCAGGGTGAAAAAGTTGGCATGGTGGGAGATGGTATCAACGACACCCTGGCGCTAAGTACCGCGGATGTTGGATTTGCGATGGGTGCCGGTACGGATGTTGCCATGGAAAGCGCTGATATTACACTGTTAAAAAACAGTGTTGGGGGTGTGGGAAAGGCCATCATGTTATCCAGATACTGTCTGAGAAACATTTACCAGAATCTTGCAGGAGCCTTTGGCTACAACTTGCTACTCATCCCTGTTGCTGCCGGTGCTTTATATCCCTGGTTTGGCGTGTTAATTAATCCGGCTTTTGCCGGTGTCGCAATGGCAGCCTCGTCGATCACCGTTGTGAGTAATGCCAACAGGTTGAGATTTAAAAAAATCTAGTGGATGCTTCGTTCAAGTTCGTCAGCAACTCCATACGCTGTCGCGGCTTATGTGGACTCATCGATGATCACATCAAATAACTCGAGTTCAGGGGGACCAAGATAAGTTCCTTTGATCGCGCCAGCATTGGCATGCGCTTGCCGGAAGTTCTCGGACCTGGTCCAATCCCGAAAGCTTTGTTCACTCTCCCACAGCGTTAGTGTCGAGTAGAGAGTAAATGATTCAATGCCATCTTTACCATTTTCTGCCCGGAGAAGTTTGAAAGAAATATAGCCAGGAACTGACGCTAACGAAGAGTTTCTGGCTTGCCAGATTTCCTCAAAGCCTGCCTCGAAGCCTGGATTAATTTTGAATCTATTCATGGCCACGTACATTTTAATTCACCTTAAAGATTTCGTTAACTGGATTTGGAATTCGTAACTACGTTTATGTCGTCACTTACAGAGACTGGAGGAACTCGAGGATGTATTGATTGGTTTGTTCCGGAGCCTCCTGTTGAGTCCAGTGGCCCGCACCGGGTATCAGTGCATTGATCTTCAGATTCGGTACTCGCTTGGGTAAAAGTGTCATTGCCTCGGCAGCCATTATGATGACACCGTCTTTGTCACCTGCGACGAACATGGCTGGCTGAACGATTTTTTCGGGAGCCCCCGCCGTCATCTCCCAGGTCAGGTTAAGATTGCGATAGTAGTTCAATGGACCCCGAAAGCCGCTACGCTCAAATTCTCCCGTATAGAAGTTCAGATCTTCCCCGGTACACCAGGTGCCCAATTTCCCGGGATCTATCGCATTGGAAAGCAAATCGGAATCAGCCGGGCGCGGTTCATAGTCCGGGTTTTTATTATCGCCTGATGCCAGATAATAGAATTTTCTTAAGGCAACCCGAACATCTTTCTCGAGCTCTGCTTCGGCAACCCCGGGCGTTTGAAAGTACAATTGATAAAAGAACATGTCTTTAAAAATTGTTTTCAGTGTGTCGAGTGGTGGTGATTCTGGCCGGGGAGAGAAAGGTACAGACAGGGCACCGACTGCGCTAACGCGCTTGGGATGGTGGAGGGCGCAACTCCATGCGGTAGGTGCACCCCAGTCGTGACCAATGACGATAGCGGTCTCATAACCCAGGGTGTCAATCAAGCCAATGATATCATTGACCACCTCAACCTGATTATAAGCATGAATTTCATCGGGCTTGTCACTCTTGCCATAGCCTCGCATATCTGGCGCAACCACGTGGTAACCAGCGTCCGAAAGCGGTTGAAATTGATGTCGCCATGAATACCATGATTCAGGAAAACCATGTAGTAAAAGTACCAGCGGCCCTTTTCCCTGCTCTGCAATATTCAAATGGATGCCGTTTGTAGCCACACGACGTTGCAAAATATCCGAGTGCTCTATAGCCATATCTTTTTGTCAAGTCCCTTCGTTTTTCATATTGCAGTACTTTTGGTCGTCAGTCTGGATATCACCTCGGAGCAGGAATAATCTGACCCAGGTGATTGTCCGTGTAACCCGTTGCTACCTGATAGGCGAGTGCTCCACCAACAATCACGGTTTCGACCCCAATCGCATCCCTGACGTAGCGACTGCCATCACCGGGCACGTCCTGAATAAAATATTCGTCGCCGCGGGCGATAGTATCCGGGTCAAAAATAGTGACATCGGCAATATGATTTTCTTTTAACAGGCCTCTGTCTGTTAGTCCCCAGATAGCCGCTGGCTCGGCGGTGATTTTTCGCACAGCCTGCTCCAGGCCAAGTAAACCCGTCTCTCGAACAAATCGGCTAAACAAATACCCGGTATCACCGTAGGTTGAAAATGAAAGAATGTGCGCGCCGCCGTCGCTCGCGCCAAGATGGACATTAGGATGTGCTAACAACTGCGCGACCTTCTCATCATTGTTGTGGCCCATATTGGCTGCCAGAAAGTGAGCGCCCAGATTTTCTTCCAGTGAAATGTCTATCATGGCTTCAAGGGATGTGGTGCCCCGTGCTTCAGCGATGAGCTTCAGCGTCTTCCCAACATATTGTTCGTTGTCACCCGGGTGTACTTGTCTGAGAACCAGGGAATCCCAGAGCGTCATCATGGGTGTTGCTTCGGCGATAAGTTTCGCCCGTGTTCCGGGATCAGCTATTGTCGCCATGATAGAGTCAGGAGTACCAAAACGAATAATGCCGTACCAGGTGGGCAACCTGATGAACAACAGACTTGGCACTTCAAAACTGAAACTGATGTCAATCGGTCGAGTCTGTACCTGGGGCCAGACTCGTGCGCCTCTGGCGAATTGTTCTTCCACTCGTTTCATGGTCCGCTCTACTCCTTCAAGATTGTCAGCGTTGACAAAGAGCGGCGAGAAGGTGGTTGTTATATTATGGGTCAGTGAGATCTCGGCTAGTTGGTCTACTCTGGCGATCGTCAAATCGGCATTGTAGAACTCCGGGACAATCTGAAGAATTCGGCCATATTCGCCAAGCACCTGACACAGGGCGTCGAGTTCCCGGGTATCCGAAAACCTGCTGGGAACCGGTTGTAGAGTTTCATCCATATCCACAAAGCTGGTGGATAATCCAATGGCGCCAGCATCCAGGCATTCCCGTAACAGGGATTGCATCTTGGCAATCTCATCGGGGTTGGCGGTGCGCTCCATTGATGCCTGGTCCATCACCCAGAGCCTCAGAACGCTGTGGCCAACCAGTGGAGCCACATTAATTGATAATCCTTGTCTGATGCGGTGTAGAAATTCTTCAAATGTCTCCCAATTCCATTCAACACCTTTTTCAAAAGCCTTGTAAGGCATTTCTTCAATCTGGTTGAACATGCCAACCAGCTTCATTCTGTGCTCCGCTTTTAATGGTGCCAGCGACAAAGAACAGTTGCCCGGTACAATTGTTGTGATGCCATGTTCCATTGCCGGTTTTGCATAGCCATCCCAGAGTAGTTGGGCATCAAAGTGTGTATGGGGATCGATAAACCCGGGTGCAACAACCTTACCGCTGGCGTCTATGACTTCTTGCGCCTGATCATTGACTTTGCCGATGCTGACAATCCGGCCATCTTTAATGCCAAGGTCTGCAGGGTAACCAGGGTCTCCGGTACCATCGACGAGCAGGCCGTTTTTGATAATTAGGTCCAACATACAAATTTCCCCTTTTTGGTTTCTTCGGGTTTTAGCACCCGGGCGGCAATTTCTAATTCCAGGCAAATGCCTGATGTGTCATTCGGATCAATTTTGAAATCGGTTATATGCGTGGCTAAGCGCGTCTCTGACATGGGTCCAGCTTTTTCCCAGAAGGTCCTCAACACGGTTTGCGTTGCAGCTTTCCATCATGGCTCTGGTCGCGTGGTGATCCAGTGGGATGCTGGAAGTTTTGCCATTCTGATGAGTGATTTCAACAACAAGTTCAGCTTCTCCTTCGTGGGCGCCAGCGATCTCAATCCCTGATATCCGGGCAACCCCTGTTTGGCCTGTTTGATTCACTATTGTTGTCCCGGGTTTTATGGCTTGAGATCAATGCCAGTATTTTAGTGTCACTGGCGATGGTTGGTTAGTCATCAGGCAATAGGTGCCTCAAGAAAAATTATATCGCTTGGCAGGATTGGATTGTCTCCCCGGGTTGAGCCTGTCGGCGCTGACGGGCGCATAAACACATGTAAGTTCCAGCTCTGGAGTAACTCAACCGCTTGATCAACTGGTGTGTCCAAAAGCTCTCTGCTGGCAATCGATTGCCAGGTATCGTTTGCTATCGGATGGGTTGATTTTCTCTGTACTGAGAGTGAGTGGCTAGCGTTCATGTTTCCCCCCGGGCTAATATTTCCCCAAATGTTTAGTAATCTGCCACTATTGTGGCGACTAGTGATAAGTCAAAGAATCCCATGTATTGGCAGGGAGGTCTACAGTTGATGAAAATAGCACTGGAATGATGGATTTGGTTCGCGGTGCGGATATGTCTCTGATATTGTCCGTGAATACAGCGGAACATTATTGATCTACGGTAAGGTGGTACTGAACGGGGGTGCTAAACGGGAGGATTGATACAAATCAAGTCATCAAGTGTAGATCTGAGCGAAACTGAATCATCTTGAACTGATTGAGAAAATTCCATGAAAATCTTTGGACTAATAATAGGGGTTTGTCTGTTGCTGCTCGCGCAGGGTTGCGATCAACAGAGTCAAGGCTTCAATCTGCCTAAAGGTAATATAGAGCAAGGCCGCATGACTTTCATTTTGCTTCAATGTAATGCCTGTCATAGTGTCACCGGTAGTGAAGTTTCCGGCGCTGGCATTGAGTGGGATGGCATTGAAGGGGAAGACAGCATTCACGTGCGTCTGGGTGGTAAGGTCACAAGAATCAAGACCTATGGAGATCTGGTTACCTCGATTATCAATCCGAATCATAAGCTGTCTCGCGGTTCAGACCCCAAAACCACGACTGAGGATGGTGAGTCAAAAATGAGGGTCTATAATGAATTTATGTCAGTGCAGGAATTGATAGATCTAGTGGCTTATCTTGAGTCTAAATACGAAATCTGGATACCAGACTATTATGAATATTGAAATCACTAACACTCTGAGGGACCGTGAGGACGGTGAAGTCTTATGAAAAATATCAAAAAAATATTGTTCTTTGCCGATGGCGCAAAGGGAGAATTGTCGGCCCTGGCCCAGAGCATTGAGCTTGCAAGACACAATAACGGATCTGTAACTGTCATGGATGTTGTTGCCAAGGTTGGCACCAATGATAAGCGGCAGCAGGTGCATCTGGATAAAATACAGCAGTCTCTAGTGAATGAGCGTGTTGAAGCCATTCAAAAAATGCTGACCAAATTGAAGGATGGCTACGACGGCGTAAAGGTCGATGTGGAGGTTGTACCGGGTAAAGATTTCATTGAAGTTATCAAAACTGTGGTCAAAAAGAAATTTGATGTGCTGGTCAAAGCACCGCACCACAAGGGGCTCATTGCCGGAACCCTCTTTGGCAATGCAGAATTAAATTTGATGCGGAGATGTCCGTGTCCAGTTTGGGTCATCAAGCCTGGAAGAAAGAAACGAATCCAAAAGATTGTTGCGGCAGTTGATCTCGTCGAGAACCAGAAAAAAGCCAGAAACTTGAGTGAAGATATTGTCGAGCTTGCGGTTGGTGTGGCCGAGCGAGAAGGTGCAAGTGTTGACATCGTATTTGCCTGGCAACATCCGTTTGAGTCTCATGTTAAAAGCAGAATTGAAGGCGAAGAATACAATTACATCGTCAATGCGGTAAAAGAGAGTGGCCAGAAAAAACTTGATCACCTGATTAGTCTTCATCCGGGTGCAGATATTTCTGCACATTTGGTGAATGGTGCGCCGGAGAAGGCTATCTTGAAATATGTAGATAAGAGTGACGGGGATTTACTGGTGATGGGAACGCTGAGCCGTGCCGGGGTGCCCGGACTTCTGATCGGTAATACCGCCGAAGAAATTTTAAACGGCGCAAATTGTTCCGTTGTTACGATGAAACCTGCAGGATTTGTAAGCCCGGTTATCTAGCAAGGCCTTATAGTTTTCGAGCTAAATGGTGTTTTTAGACGTCTTTCGGTAGGCGAGGACCAGCAAGGCAGGTAGCAGAGTCAGGTTGGCCAGTAATGCCAAAATCATGGCCAGGGCGGTGAGCAAGCCAAAATACACGGTGGGTAAAAAGTTCGATAACATCAGTATTGAGAAACCACCGATGATGATCATTGATGTGAAGTACATAGCGCGCCCTATTGTGAGATGAGCACGCTCTACTGCCGTGATGATGTCTGAGCTATCTGAAAACTCTTCCCTGAATCGATGGAGATAGTGGATAGCATCGTCCACACCTATGCCGATGCTGATTGCGGCAATCGTAATTGTCATCATATCCATCGGTATTGCGGCATAGCCCATAAAGGCGATCACCGTCGCTGCCGCCAGGACATTGGGAATTAATGCAAGGATAGCCAGCGGTATAGATCGTAATAGTAACGAAAACATCAAAAATGTAGCGATGACCACGTACATAAGAGAGCTAAGCTGTGAATCAGCGAGCTGTTTCAGCATGTCGTTAAACAGGATCATCATGCCGGTGATTTTGACGTCCTCCTCCGCCAGATTTAGCTCCCCGGTTGCATAGGTGCGAATTTCACGCAACATCTGGTCTCGGGAAAACCGTTTTCCACTTTCCTTGATCCTGACATTAATTCTGGCAATACCCTTTTCCGGGCTAGCGTAGGGATAGATTAACTGGGTTCGGATATCTTCCGGCAGCTCTCCGATAACGTAGGCAAGTTCAAGTGCGCTGAGTGCTTCCTGCTGATTAAACTCACGACCCATCTGCTCCAGTGTAGAAAGCGAGATGACCTTACCAATATTGGGTTGTTCGGTAATCAGGGAATGCAGCTTTGCAATCGTGGCGATGCGATCGACGGTGAACCAATACCTTTCCGGATAGGTTTCCTCCGAGGCGAAAAAGTCGTCTTCAGCCCCGGAGTCCTCATAAGGTTCAAACTGGAGATAGACATCAAAAGGGACGGTACCTCCAAGATGTTCGTCGATATACTTCATTCCCTGGTGTATATCCGTATCTTCATCAAAATAATCGATAAACCGATTGTCGAAGGTGACCAGACTCAATCCCTTGAGACAGAAAACCAGAAGGAGCACTGAAAAAAGCAGGACTCTGCCGGGATGCATGGTGGCAAGCTTGCAGAGTTGTTGTGTGAGGGTGATTTGCTGATTCAGGGTTTTACTGGGTACCGCCTTTCCCAAAATCAGCAGCACCGTGGGAAATAGCGTGTAGGTCACGATAAAGGACAGAACAATACCCAGGCACATCATCCAGCCAAAGTCTTCAATGGGTACAATACTGCTGGCAAGCATTGATCCAAATGCGAGCATTGTCGTTAAACCCGTGTAGATGCAAGGTAAAAATTTACTGGACATGGTGTCGTCAACCAGTCGTTTGTGATCTATCTCCCCGTCATTCGCTAATAACTCTCGATATCGAACAATGAGGTGTATGGAAAAGGAAATACAAATAATCGCCAGCAGGGAGATGAAATTTGAGGAAACAACCGTCACGGGCTTTTGCATAAACCCTAGGAGGCCGGTCGTAAATACCAGAGAAGTCGCCGCCACCAATAGCGGAAGGAACACCCAGCGCCATCTTCGAAAGAACATATAGAGCATTACCACAATTAGCCCCAGGACCAGTGAACCGAAAAGCGCAAGGTCTGACTTTACAAAGGTAATCATGTCCGCCGCGATCATGGGAACACCGCTGATAAAAATATTTGCTTTGCTTTGGTAGCGGTCTCTCACCGTGCGAATCTCTGCGATAAGCGTTTCCCTGCGGGCAACATAATTCGCACGAGCGTCCATGTAAGCAGCTTCTGCTTCGATGAATTCCTGGTCAGCAACGCCTTTAAGTCGAAGTTCATCACGCCTGTCACGAGCATCATTGAGCTCAAACTCTCTCGTTAGATCCACCCGGATGACCGAAGCATCTCCACTGCTTGAGATCAAAAAGTCCTGGAACAATGAGCTGCTGGATAATTCGATGGCGGCCAGGTTTTTATCCACATCAGCACTGCGAAGCGTTCTGTAGCCATTAGACATATCATTTAAGTCTATCGCCGGGCTGCGGATGAGTGGAGCGTCGAGAATAGAAAATGTACCTTTGACACCCTCAAGGAGATTTAGCTCGCCCTGAATCTCGCCCAGCAACCTGAGTGATGCTTCGTCGAACAGGTTGTTTGGTGGTTTTGCCGCGAAGGTGACCACAATAAATTCATCACCGCCAAACAGCTCTGCCATCCGGTTGTATTCAGCGAGTTTCGGGTCTCCCTTTACGACAAGCGTATCTGACGAGGCATCAAAGGTGAATTTTTGAAGCTGAAACACAGCCACAATAGATGCAAGCGCAAGGCACGCAAGAATAACCCGTGGATAACGCAGGGCGTTGAAATAGATGTTGGTCAAGGCGGATTACCCTGGGAGATTTCCTGGTCGTAGTGATGTTTGAGATAAATAATGCCTGGGCTCATGACAATTTCCCAGGCCAGGCGCAAACTTGGGGTATATTCAGGATCGAGTTCCTGGACTGTTTTAAGGAGCGAATCGAGCCAAAGGTCATAGAGTACCGGGCTGATGTCATGGTGCTGTTTATTGTGAGATATGGCAATATCATGGATGTAATCACTACTGGTTTTCACTAAATAGAAACTGATGAGTTGAAACATCGCCTTCTGCAGCATTCGAACTTGTCGATTCATATCCGTATTCTTGAATTTTTCCGCCACTAATTCCGAAGAACCCAGAAAAATTTCGTAGAACCGGGAAAAGAAAACTTCGCCTCTGTCGGTAATGCCGACTCCGGAACCGATGACTCTTTCGTAACTTTGTTCGAACAATTTTTCGGGATTCATGCTGCGTCTTACCGATTTATGTCAGCCATCTTATGGTTGGCGGGATGCAAAACTCAATGAAATTTTACTAGCATTGAAATACTGCGTTTAAAGCGCAGTGGTCGGACAGTTTTTCCCATTGATTTCCAGACAAGTCGCCTACCTCTACCAGATCCAGATTCTGATAGTAAATTCTATCCATGGTGAACATGGGCGCGATGGCTGGAAAGGTTTTTGCGACTCTACCGTGATTGACGCTGTGAACCTCCCGCAGTCTGGATTCAGCCACAATGACCCGGTCAAGTTTTCGATTCCAGTCATTAAAGTCTCCCGCAACTAAAAGCGGGGCATCAACTGGAATTTCATTTTTAATCGTTTCCAGCAGGGTGCTTAGCTGTCTGTTCCTTTCCGGTTGAAATAAACCAAAATGAACACACAGTAAGTAAATGCCGCAATTGAGTTCAGCAAATAGAATTCCACGCTGTGAGAAACTCCAATGAGTGATGTCGATATTTTTGGTAGAACGGATGGAGTGTTTACTCAGTATTGCATTGCCGTGGTGCCCTCTCTGGTAGGTTGCATTTTTACCGTAACTGAAATGGGGCCAGGTGGTATCAGCAAGGTATTCAAAATGATTATCATCTTCAGAACCTTTAGGGTTTTTGAGATTTTCGCCAACCACTTCCTGAAGAAATACGATGTCTGCGTCAACTAATTGAATTGCCTGTTTGATCTCCCTTAGTAGATAGCGGGTGTTCATCGCACTAAAGCCCTTGTGTATGTTGTATGAACAGACTTTGAGTTGATGAGGGGGTTCGGTATTCATGACCAGTACCTGAAAATTCTAGGCAGCCACCCTAACAATTTAACCCTGTTGATACCCTTTAGTTCGGGAGACTTTATTTCCAGGGAGTCCACAATATCTCTTTCCATATATGTGTTAATCGCACCTATCGCCGATGCGGAATCGAGAACCACATCGAGTTCAAGGTCATGATAGTAACTTCGGTGGTTTAGATTACTGCTGCCAATGATACATTTTTCATCAATGAGCATTAACTTCGCATGCAAAATGCCCCGTTGATACACAAACACCCTGACCCCCATCCGTAGTAAATCAGTGTAGTAGGTTGCCGTTAACAAAGGGAAGAAGAATACGTCAGATTTATTTCCGACAATCAACCTGACTTCAACGCCACGGTCACAGGCAGCAGCCAGTGCCTTCAAAATTGGTCCCGATGGGGAAAAGTAAGCTGTACAGATTGATATACGCCGATTTGCCTCTGCAATCTTGCCTGAGACAAATTTGTTTCTTGAACTTCTTTTTAGCGGGGATGCGTTTGAAAGAAGGTAAGTAAAGTTTTTTAGGCTGGACTAGGTTTTCGCTGGTACCAAAGGGAGTAAAAATCACGATCCAGCATTGCAACATTTTTACCTTCAAGTTTGACTCCATAGTCATGCCAGCGATTTTTTCCTGGCCCCGCGTCTACATGATATTGAGCAATATTCAGGCTGCCGCAAAATGCGATTTTGGAGTCAATCGTACAGAGTTTACGGTGATCCCGTGTGTTGAGTGATGCGAAAAAGTGGAACATTTTTTCGAGCCATCGGCCCTGCTTCAAAGACCAACGGTAGTTGTTCAAATACCAGGGCAAAGGGTTGAATATGTTCACTCTGATGCCATTATGGCTGAGGATCGATGCAACAACACCGGCGGACCTCTCGCTGCCGATACCATCAACAATGACCTGAACTTTTACACCACGGTTAGTGGCCGCGATCAGTGCTTCGATGACCCTTTTACCCAGCGCATCATATTCGAAAATATAGTAATCAAGATTAATCGTTTTAGTAGCGTTACCGAGACTGCTGATTAGATCTTCGAAGTAAGCGCCAGAGTTATCAAACACTTTTTCAGATGCCCAATCACTTTTACTCGCTAGATCATCCATAACCGGTTGCTGATAGTTGAAGGTTTCACGGGTTTCCTTACTAACCCGGACAACCAATCCGGGCATTATAACAGTACCTTTCGTGTGCCGGTCCCTTATAATCAATGCTTGATATGCGTCAATGTAAGCATGATGCAACACCGTAAGCTGCAACCTTTGATATGGAGATTCTTATGAGTAAAGATTTTGAAGATATCTGGGAAAAGATAAAGACAGAACGAGATGAATTGAGGGTTCAGGCACATCTGGCGACGGCGGAAGTTAAGGATGAGTTGAAGGAGCTGGAAAAGACCTGGCGCGAGGTAGAAGATAAAATGCGTGATATCAAAGCAGACGCAGTTGAAGTGTCAGCCGAGGTTCGTACGTCAACTAAAGTTGTACTTGAGGAGCTTGGTTCAGCCTACAGGCGTATCAAATCAAGATTGGATGACTCCTGATATCCCCTAAACTCATAATACGCCGCGACAAATTTATTCGTCGGAGGCAACCATTGCCTCCTTGTAACAGATCCTCTAATATCCCGTGATGCCTTGTTCATCGCGGGTAGATATCGCACGTAACTTCCGTCGCGTAACTTCCATATTGAACAAGTAAGCATATTGAAACAACCCAGAAGTTAGCCGAGAAGTTAAAGTACGGGGTCAAACCCAGAAGGAGAATCTTCATGAATTCTAATCCAGTAAAAACCTTACTTATCGTATCGTTGGTTTAATACCTGATTCCAGATTTCTGCCAGCAACTAACGGCAGCTTAATTCCGATTCCAATTAGCTATATCCCTTTTAGGGATGGCCCGCGAGCGACCCGCTTGATTATTTGATGGATTGTCTTCTGCAATCCAGATTGGAGTTCGTCTTGAAAAAATTGGATAGCTACACATTCTTCCTGGGATCTGCATTTTATTTTCGTGTTTGTTGGGCCATGATGACTACCGTCTCAATGGTATTTATGGTGACTGTAGCGGGGCTCGACCCACTGCAAATGGTGCTGGTGGGCACAGTCCTGGAACTATCCGGTTTCCTGTTTGAGGTTCCGACCGGCATTGTTGCCGATGTCTATAGTCGCCGACTCTCCATGATCATTGGTTACCTGATGGTCGGTTTTGGATTTGCCTTGCTCGCCTTTTTTCCTCGCTTCGACATCATTCTGGTAAGCCAGGTTATATGGGGCGTCGGATTTACGTTTCTAAGTGGCGCCAGTCAAGCATGGATCTCCGATGAGATCGGTGTTGAGCGGGCGAACAAATCATTCATTCTGGCAAGTCAGATAGGACAAGTTGGTATGCTCCTCGGTATCGCACTGTGTATGGGGCTTGCCGTTATAGATTTGGGTCTGCCAATAATCGTCGGCAGTCTTGGACTTGCTGCGCTAGGACTATTCTGCATCTTTTTTATGGATGAAAAAAACTACCAGCCGGTTGAGGAAAACGAGAGATCTTCATGGCATCAGGTGAAGACAACTTTTACGGAAGGTTTACAGCTTGTCTGGTCCAGACCTGTTTTGATGACAATATTTGCCATCGCCTTCTTTGAAGGGATGTTTAGTGAAGGCTATGATCGATTGCAAGCGCCGTTTCTGATTGAATCCTTTGAGTTTCCGTTAGTCGCGGGGATTGACTCAGTTCTCTGGTGGGGTGTGATGAGTGCAGGCGCAACAGTCGGTGCTTTCTTTGCGCTTGCCGGTATTCGCCAGTATGTCGATACCTCAAATTACCGGCAGGTTGTGGTTATTCTCTCGATAGCCAGTGCAATACTGGTTGCTGCTGTACTGGCTTTTGCTTTTTCCGGTGATTTCTATTTTGCACTTGTTTGCTATTTCGGGATTGCGATACTTCGCACAATAAAGGGACCCCTGACGACTGTCTGGCTGAATAAAAATCTGGAGTCATCAACCAGGGCTACAATTTTTTCAATGCAGGCGCAAGCAGATGGCCTGGGACAGGTAGGCGGGGGGCCGCTATTAGGTGCGATTGGAAAGTACGTTTCGTTAAAAGCAGCTCTGATCGTGGCGACGATTGCGCTGGTGCCTGCGATTCTGCTTTATCGGTCAGCGCTTAACAAGAGAGATACTGATGTAGAAAATGAGCAGTAATAAGTTCGTGTTTCAATCGAATTAATAAATTCTGACCGTGAGATAAAAAAAGGGGCATTCGCCCCTTTTTTTATCTGCTAATGTCATAGCCAAAAATTACAAGGAGCTACAAATTGTATACTGGTTACCTTCATTATAAGGTGCTGCCAATGCAACATTTGTCGGGTTAGTGTTTGCCCCTGCAACCCCGAGTGTAGCCCGTAATCCGCCACTATTACCCAATCCATCGTCAAGTTGAAGGTCGAGTGCTGCGGCAGCCTTGCCTGGAATCTGGCTCATACAAAGTTTAATGCCATTCAAACCACCGCCCATTGCTGGCACGGTAATTCCCATAAGCCCGCCCCATGCATTCTTGGGTAGTGCAGTGGCACCGGCATCAGCGGGACTGCCAGGAATGTAACCTGCGGCACGAAGGTGTTGCCAGAAATTGTCGTGTTCGCCGCCACCATTCCAGGTGTTATTCAAGTTGGCAGTCAACACGCCATTGTTGTTACCGAACTGGGTGACTGCCGCCCAATCACCGCCACGTGCCGTCAGTGTCGCCAGAGGGCCATCGTCACCGGGTAACCGCTTGTATCTGTCCTGGTATGATAGGTAAGCTGCCGCAACACCGCTGATATCAGCACTGGCTTTCTTGATTCGGGAGTTATCAATCAGTTCTGTACCCTGAAGTATAGCGCCCAATAATAGACCGATAATTACCAGTACGACTGCAATTTCAACGAGGGTAAAACCACTTTGGCCTTTTGGTCCGGATATCCTTTTCATTTGTCACCTCTTATTCTGGATTAGAAAACATGGATTAGAAAAAACACTTACATATCATAGATATAGGGTAAACCTTCGTTTACATGCTGGCTAGTACTGCATTGTAAGCCAACTGTAAGCAATAATGTACATCGATTGTCGACTGGTTAAATGCCGGGATATTGTTGTGAAAAATTAACATTACCCCCCCATAAACCTAGTTAATCTGACCTGCTTTTACAAGGTTATAGACCAGAGTATTTACCGAGACCCAGATGATATGGTCGTTGAACTCGGCACCGGCGAGTTCTGAAAATACCCGGTTAACAAAAAGCGTGTCGCCATCGATATTTTCGAGTTGATCAACGGAAGCTGTCACAAGGCCGTCTTCCCCAGGCGAAACGACTACAGCGACACCGGTGTTGGTTAATACCGAGGTGCAACCTGATTGTTCACAAACCTGAAGATCTGGTGTCAGACCCAGGGTTAGTACATTTGAAAAGGCCCCCCCGTTTGCCGTGGTTAAGGTGTAACGGACGGGATTTAACCAGGGATCGAGCAAAAAGCCGTTGCCGTCCACTGCACCATTGAGGCCCAGGGTGGCGGCCGGAACAAATCCCGCAGCACTTGTACATGCGGTTGTTGCGGCATTGGGTGCGGCAAGCCCGTTTGATGCTGCCGTCGCAGGGCAGGGTAGGCGACCATTGTTTGCGGCAAAGCCGATTAATGCATCATGGATGTCCTGCAATTGGGCTTCAGCACCTTTTCTTTTACTGGTCTCGAGTTGGGTTGAAAAGGGTGTGATAAGCCCGCCAAGCAATACGCCCAGGATGACCAGAACAATTGCCATCTCTACCAGATTAAAGCCCCTTTGTGGTTGCCGACTGCCCGGTTTACTACACTTGCTACCGTGCATCACGTGCCATTTTGCAGCCAGACTAGGGAAGCGGGCTGGATGAGTCATTATAGCTTCCTGAATGATTGATTGGATTCTCAAATCGAAATTCATCAGCCGGTAAGGATACATTTTCAGCTTCAAAATAATCACTGACAATCGCTGTAGGTCGCGTTTGACCCGACAAACGGCTACCTGGTGCCAATAAGATCACCGCGGAGGGCGAGCTGGCACTGCCCAATACGGTTAAACAATTGCCCTCCACAGTTGTGCACATACGATAATACAATTGATCACGCCAGTGGTTGACAATCCATGCCGCTGGAGTTGGAGCGGTACCCATTGGACAGGGTGTGCCCCAGTCGAAGGGAAGCGCACTGGAGACGGGCAAACTACCGGCCTGTTGTGTATCTATGCTGTTATAGGGGCCGCCAAAATTAGCTGCCCAGGGATATTGGTTGCAGACAGCCCGATAGTTGTTGGTGAGGGTTGCAGCTTCGGCCAGTACTCTACGTTCGATCAGGGACCAAAAACTACCGAGCGGGCTGCCTAATACCAGGTCGTTGCGGGTGGCTGAGACCACATTATCGTAAGTATCGAGGTCACCATCGGAGTTTGTACCCTCAAGAAAGTCCGCCTGTGACAAAGGTAGTCTATTCTGCCCGTCGAGCGGAGGACCCGGGGCAAGAATCACGTGGGACACAGCTAATCCGTTGAGTGTCAGCGAACTTATGGTTGAGCTATTCCTCTGCCCGGGTGCATTGCCTGTGTAATCTGGTTCGACGGCATACCAGAGGTTTGCGCCGGAGCTGTCGGTAAGTTTGTCCAGACCCAGGGTAAAGTACGGCAGCAGACCTAACTGAGTGACACAACCACCAGCATTGGAGTTTGCTATGCCGTCCCCGGTTGAATCCGGACACGGTAAAGTGCCGGGTATTGGTTGGGCAAGTGCATAACCGAGGATCGCGCTATTGGCTGCATCAAGGCTTTTGGAGCTGTTTTGCATGCGGGTAGATTTTTTCTGATTAACCGAGACCTGTGAAACCAAAAGGGTTGTAAATGCGAGTAGTACAAGCGTAATAAATATTACGATTGCGGCACCCCTGGATCTTTCGGTATTTTTCAGGCTGGGACGGGACAATTTTTGTCTGCTAATTTAATAGAGGGGTCGGTGGTAATTGTATACCAGCTTTATTAACCGCCTCGATGGCGCGTTTCACATTCACATCGAGGGGGCTTTTAATGTTGGGTCCAGTTTCCTGAGTATTCACATTGTCTCCCTGTGGTATCGTGTTGGGCAGCGCCTGGCGTTCGTTATCAGGTGGTGATTTCACGGACTCAGAATAAATTTCCTGGTAGTTCTCTTTAACCAGACTCTGGTCGGGATACCAGGTTTGTCCCGGGGTGAGTGTTGCTTGCTTGTCCATCGAACTAAAGACAGCGGTTGGATTTGTTGCTGACAAGTTCACAGAGACTGCATCGGAATGGGTGTTGCTCAAATCACTTTTTCCGTCTATCCAGATTGCGTATTTGCCGTCTGATCGCCTGATGTAACCTGAGAATTTCACTTTGGTCGGTGCCTCTTTAATTGCTACAGTCACCTCTGGAGAACTGAACTCCTCCCTGAGAACTTCAGGGGGCTTTTGTGAAATTCGTCTTTTTTGATCCAGTTCACGCCTTTCAGAGTCGTTGGTAAACAAGCGACCAAAGGGATATGACTCTGCTATGGCCTTTAGAGGTATCACCTGAACTAAAAATATGAGTAACAGTCTGCCCAAAACGTTTGAAAAATTTGCTAATGGCTGCAAACCGGGTGGACTAAAGATGACTACAGCAAGTTTGCCAGAATTCATTGAGAAGATTCCCCCCAGGATTCTGTCACATCCATCAAAGTGTACCAGCGAAGGTTACACTCGCCCTGAAGTCTGCTGAGTTCAAATTCGTCGCTATAAGTCGTTAGCCATCGAAGCCTGCATTCCTCCACGCTGAATAGTCCGGGCGCTTCGTCATGCAGGGCAGTTAGAAGATTGTAAAGGTCGCCTTCGTGGCTAAGTTGCATAATAATTTTCATGTCGGTTGCCATCAGCCCCACTTCCGGATGCCAGTAGGGGTCCGCACCTTGCTCGACAACCTTGCTACCATCAAGGGTGAAGTCGATTGCCGGGATATGATATCTGTCCGAAACCTTTCGCAGAGTTTCCAGCCATTGCAGGCGACGGGGTTCCCCGATTGATCCGGTTCTTGCCAGTTCACGATATTCGTCAATATTCTCCTCTAGTAGTTTTTCAAAAGACTCGGCTTCATCGTTGGCAAATCGCTGGGAATCGTTTAGCGCCCTGGCTCCTGAAAGTGTGCTCTGTGCATCAAAGTAGTAGTAGGTAGCGCTGATCAACAATATCAGGCAAATGCCGAGTTGTGACAGCGTAATAATATGACCCCGCCAATGGATCTCACTAAACAACTCACGCATGATTGGCATCCTCCAGAATCACCAAAATTTCGAATATGTTGGTGTCAGTATCAGTGGAAGATTGCAGGTTCTGGTCACCTATCTGGTCACTAAAGCGTGAAGTATCTCTAACGTCGACGGCAGTCCTGATCAGCAACACGCTTTCAATGTTCGGTAATCGCTCCAGCTCACTTACAAAACTGCGCATACGGGAAATGGTGGATCGATAGGAGTATCCGACCGTATCTATGCGCCCATGCAGTGTCATAGTCGCGCGTCGTTTCGGCGGGTTTGCTTCAGGGTCTTCGCCGAATTCCTCAATCTCCAACCCGGTTTGCTCTGCGATAACATGTGCCTGTGTCAGCTGGGACTGGTGTGCCGAAATGATTCCGGTTAGCTCCTGCGGTGAGAGTTTACGCCACTCAATTCGCTCTAGCGATAAGTTGTTGAACCGTTCCTGACCAAGTACCTGACTCAGTGGTCCAAAATATAGCTGTGGTGACTGCCCCGTGTCTGCCTCCAGCTCAGCAAGCAACAAGACAGTATCCTGGACTATCGTTGCCGTGTTGAGCTGGCTTTCAATATGGCCAAATTTTTCCGAATATTGATACTCAAGGTAGGCAGTATCTCTTTCTACGGCGGCACCGGCTTGACTGAGTTCAAGGGTTTTCAGTGCCAGAAGTACGGCGGCCGTTATGCAGATCAGGCTGCCAACCTCGGCAACCTGGTTGATCATTTTGTCGAGCAGGTATCGATAGTAAGTGGACTTTTGTTCTTGCAGTGCATAGTGATCAGACAGTGAATTGGACTTCATGCAGAGATAAGCAAACAGGGCGTCTGCACCGTAACCTTCACAACCCTGGATGCCGAACTGTCTAAACAGTTGTTCAAGGCTAATGAACGCGTAGTGAATGCTGTTAGTGCCGTGGCTTAATTGTCTCGCTTCCTCAAGCTGGTTGTCCGCAAGGATGCAGTACACATTCAGGTGATCGGTATTCTCCATGATTCGCTGGTTGATCAGGAAGTTGTATATTTCAACAGTTCCTTTTTCGAGGTTGGAGATCACTCCATCAAAGTGCTCGTTGTCCCACATGTCCTTATCGAATTTTGCCTGTCTGGATAACAGCATTTTGCCATTCTTGAAATAACTGTTACGCAGGGCGCTGCGAATCTGGCGAGAAACTATCAGCGTATTTTCGTCTTCATTGTTCAGCGGGCGGAGAAGCTTCTCGGTTAAAATCGGTAGTGACCAGATGCCCGCAAGCCTGACATTGTGTTCACTAAGTCGGTCTAGCCAGGGTGCAAGCAGACCCGTATTGGTTAATGCTGATAATAATATTGTATCGTCTTTCCTGCCGAATTTACTGCGGCCGATAAGCTTGGCATGGACATAAACTTCATCGCGATAGTGCCTGTCAATTTGCCGTTGAACCAGTGCCTGTCGGTCAACCACGTTGACGTGGGGAATGGTTTCTCTGCGAAAATCTTCTTCGATCATGTCTACTAACAATTTTGCAGGCATGGTCACGGAGTTTTTCAACAGGTACTCAAATTCTTCATAGCCCTCTTCGTCGGGTTGGAAGTCGCGACTGCTGATCAGAGTCTTGCCTTCCCAGTCAAAGGCGGTCATTCGGTACCCGGAAAAATAGAATATTCTTTCCATACTCAGCTGACTCCAGTTGCCGCGCTCCATACCGGCCCAAGGACCGAGAGCATTATCCAGCCAAGTAGTGCACCCATGGTAACCGTCAGGATTGGGCTGATCGCAGGTTCTATGGCTTCGATGGTCTCCTGGATTTCACGCTCATAAAAGTAACTGACGTTGAGCATGGCTTCATCAAGATTACCCGTGCTTTCACCGACTCGTAGCATGCGTATCACCAACGGTGGAAACAACTGCACCTTGCTGAAACTGTCACTGATGCCGCCACCATCACTGATGTTTTTTCTCGCTTCCCGGATAGCCCGTTGAAGGTAGACGTTGTCAAACAGGGATTCACATATTTCAAGTGAGCGCAAGACAGTGATGCCGGAACCATAGAGTAGAGCCATGTAGGTGGCAAATCGCGCAAGGCTTATTTTTAATATCATCGCTCCAAACAAGGGGAGTCTCAATTTTGCACCGTCCATTGCATAGTTAAGTTCCGGGCGACTTTTTGCAGCTAATTTGAACAGCATGATAACCGCTATCGGAGCTGACAAGATTAGCCACCAGTATTCGGCAAAAAATTCCGAGGTCACAAGTAATGCTTTTGTGTGGCCCGGCAGCTCTCCACCTAACTCGGTAACAAAGGGGATGATTTTTGGTACCAGGTACAGCATCAGAAAAGCTGCCACCGCAAAAATGATTGCCGCAACAATTGCTGGATAAGTCATAACCTGTTTTGCGTTGGCAATTAGTTCGTCAGTTTTCCTCATGGATTCACCCATCTGGTGGAGTACCTTGGGTAATTCACCGGATTCTTCACCAACAGCAATTAGCGCAATGAAAACAGGTTCAAAGTCTTTCGGGAATTGCGCCAGCGCACCGGAGAAATTTGCGCCGCCTTCTATCGCTTCAACGACACCCGCCAAAACGTCTCTAAAATATTTGTCAGTGACGCTGTCACGAAGGTCCGTTAATGCTTCGAGTAAAGGTACGCCAGACGCTGTTAACTGTTCCAGGTGAAATAACATGTTGATGAGTTCACGTCGGGAAATCTCGCTGAAACCCAATTGAAAACGTTGTTGCCTGTGGGGTTTACAGGAGATGAGATCGTAGCCCTGGTTTTCAAGTCTTGACTCGACATCCCGTTCATTCTTGGCCTGGAGTACACCCGAGTGTCTTTTGCCGTAGGAGTCGATCGCCTTGTACTGATACTCGGCCATTATTTAAGCCCTGCGGTGAGGTCGACAACACGGCTGAGTTCTTCGATTGTTGTCCGTCCATCAGTGACCAGTCGTAGCCCTTCTTCGGCCATGGTACTAAAGTCACCGAGTTTCGCCTGGTTCCGAAATTCAAGCATGGTTGCTTTTTTGGCAATCATCTCATCCAGTTCATCGGTGATGGTAAGCACTTCCATGACGAGCGTTCTGCCGCGGTAGCCAACTTTGGAACAGGCTTCACAACCGACCGGGTCAAAGAGTTCAGTCGGCCCGTCAAGTCCCAGAATAATCTGCTCGAATTCTTCAGAAGCCCGTGGTTTTTTGCACTGGTTGCAGAGAACCCTGATCAGTCGCTGACCGATAATACCGATGATGTTTCCAGAAAGAATATCAGCAGGTACGCCGATATCGATGAGACGCGGAATAGCACCGACCGCGGAGTTTGTATGCAGGGTGGTAAATACCTGGTGACCGGTCATTGCAGCACGAAACGCCATCTCCGCAGTGTCAGAATCCCTGACCTCACCAACCAGGATGATGTCCGGGTCCTGGCGCATGATGGAACGGATACCGTCTGCAAAATTCATTTTTGAAACCTCATTAATTGAGGTCTGCCGGATCATGTTGATTGGGTATTCAACCGGATCTTCAAGGGTCATGATATTGACTTCGATTGAATTCAAATAATTAAGCAGTGAGTACAGCGTGGTAGTTTTACCGCTACCGGTGGGCCCGGTAACTAAAATGATACCCGAAGGGCGACTCATCAAAAGTTTGAGTTTTGCGAAGGTCTCTGCCCTCAGATTGAAATCTTCGAGTGGCATCAGACTTTTTGCCCGATCAAGTACTCGAAGTACGATGTTCTCACCATAGACGGTCGGCAGTACCGACACGCGAAAATCGACGACTCTGCCACCCACTCGCATGGATATTCGACCGTCCTGTGGCATTCTGTTTTCAGCGATATTCAGATTAGCCATGACCTTTAGACGAACTGAGATGGCAGCCCAGTAGTCCCTGTGCAAGCTTCTGATTTGAAACATGACCCCGTCAACCCGATACCGAAGCCGAAGGAAACTGGTTTCCGGTTCAAAGTGAATGTCCGAGGCATCGCGCTTGACCGCGTCCTCCAGTAGCGCATCCACAAGACGGACGATGGGTTGGCTGTATTCTTCCTTTTCATCAATGCTGTCGTAATCAATTACCCCCGTTTCAACTTCTTTCAAAATGCCGTCAACTGACATTTCGTAGCCATAGAAGGTATCAATGGCTTTGCTGATATCGGTCTCGGTCGCCAGTACAGGGGTTACATTAATGGCAGCGGGGATGTTGGCATTAATGCGGTCAAGCACCATGACGTCATAGATGTCTGTCATCGCCAGAACCAGCGAGTTCTCTGCTGGATTGAAGCTGACAGGTATCACATTATGGCGCTGGGCAATTTGTTTGGTGATCAGGGATATTGCCTGTGCATCGGGTTTAACGCTGCTCAGGTCTATACTCCCCCTTCCCAGAACCTCCCCCAGCATATCTCTCATCTGCTGTTCAGAGACGAACCCCAGGTCAACCAGAGCCTGACCGATCATCTTGCCGGTTTTCTTTTGCTCGATCACTGCGATGGCAATTTGATCGTTAGAGACGAGTCCCTCGGCAACCAGCCTGTCTCCGAGTCTTAAGTTGGGTGGGCTCATTTTTGAATCTGTTCCAGTTTTGCTAATTGGGAGAGGCGCCGTCTGGTTTTTTCAGGACTAAATCTTGCTGAATTATTGGCATTGCTGTCTAGCGCCAGTTGGTAATATCGCATTGCCTCACGCTTCTGGTTTATGTGATCCAGTGATACCGCCAGATTGTAAGCATAGTCAGCATTACGTTTGTCGCGAAAGTAAGCCTCAAAAAATGCCTGCTGGGCAGCAGACCACTGATTGGCAGACGCAAGTGTCACGCCTTTCAGAAAATGCAGGTGTGCAGACTGTGGGTTTGCCTGAAGTAGATCATCCAGCTCTCGCTTTATGGAAGCGGTATTGCGTCCTTGCACCAATGAGAGTATTGCGGCTCGGGCGTGGCTGTCATTTGGATCGAGATTCAATTGTTGTTGATAGTACCGAAGCGCCTCTGGAATTCGGTTTAATGCCGTTGATGCAGCAGCTGCCCCCAGTATTGCATCCCGATTGGCTGGTGCCAGAACGACGGCTCTTTCGTATGCGGCGGCAGCGGTTGCATAATCTTTATTTTGAAGCGCGCTATAGCCTGTTTGAATATCAAGGCTGACGGTTGCAGGTGCTTGCTGATGATGCACGATAACCCGGGTCGGTTGATTTTGTTGAGTTTCAGTTTCAGTGTTTGTCAGTGCAGGGAAGTTCGACAGTTTGTTGCGATACTCGATAACGCCAGGTGCGGGTTTAGTACCTTCAGTCCTGGTGTTAGCTGTGTCGCTCTGGCCGGGTGTCAGTACTGAAACAGTTGGTGTGACATTTGGCTTAGGGCCAGAAGTTGCTGCTTGCCCTATGGTTCCTGACAGGGCGCTGGAAACATTTGTTGAATGACTTTCTGTGCTGGCCAGAGAATTTAAACGGCTGCCGTCAGATTCAGGAGGAACAGCAGCGGGGGTTATTGAAGGCAGGTTGTTACCGGTTGAACTGTTGTGAACCAGCGCCATGGCATCCGTATCAGAACCCGTTGGGTTGGAAGCGATGTCAGGATTTTGTGCGCGAACCTGGACCATACCGCCAGATTCAGTCTGTAATTCGGAGATGTTGCTATTGGCCAATAGATAAAAGTAGTAAGAAAGGATGCCTCCGAAGGCTGTGACGATTAGCATGGTATAGAGGAACCTTGCTCTCCGTTTTCTTTTGCGCTCCAGTGCTTGACCGCTGCTGACCAGATGCTCCAGTGCCGCTCTTCCTTCGGCCTTGAATTTCTGCTTGCGCCCGATTTCCTCCTTCGCGGCTTGTTCCTCCTCCGCTCTCGCCCTCGCTTCACTAACGACTTCATTAGGACTCTCGCCTGTTCCTTCAACCAGGGGACTATCGGCTAATGGGCTATCGACCGTTTCTTGAGTCTGATGACTTTTTTGCTGAGGGGAGGCCGTCTGTGTGAGTTCGCTGGGATTTATCCATTTATCTTCCCGGACAGATTCAGGTTCAACATTTGCTGGCTCACTTGCTTCGATGGCTGGTTGGTCATAAGCCTTCTCCACATGCCTGGGACTTTCTGATTCGGGAGTTTTTTCTGCAACTTGTGCCGGTACCGCTGGCGTTGAAACCACTGCTGCCGGAACGTCCGGTACCGTCATCGATTCATCGATTTCAATGTCAAATTGAAGAGTCGGGTCCCAACTGTGCTCTGCTTCACCCGCCTGCAGCGGGTCGGCAATTTCTTCTTCATCCAGGAAGTCTGTGAATACCTCGTCTGCCTGATCCAATAGTGGCTCTTGCTCAATCTCGAAACCCGGTTCGTCATCCGGTTCATCGGGGGGCGTAACCACAGGGGATTCAGAAGTAGATGGCAGGGGTGGCTCAGAAGGAGGTTCAGCAACAGGCTCGTCGGGTTCACTTTCCGGTAAAGAAAAATGTGACTCAATATGAACTGAAGGGGCTTGAGACTCTGCGGTTGTTGGCGAATCTTCTCCGGTTGCGGCATCCTCCGCTGTTACGGGGTTAGTCGCCCCGGACAGGGTTTTTCCCTGTTTTTCGAGTGCCGCCTTTTTGAGTGCTTCGAGGAGTAGACTCATCGTATCAACTCAAGGTTGGTTATTCGTGGGAAGAAACTGTTTGAAATTTCGAAGGTCTCCGCCGTCGACGCTCGCATTTTCAATGACGGTTGGTTTCAGGAATATCACAAGTTCTGTTTTGTTGGTTTCATCATCGTCATAGCGAAAGGCATTACCAATCAGCGGGACTCTGCTGATCAGGGGTACACCACGATTGGATCGTTTTACCTCATCCTGCATCAAGCCGCCGATGACGGCGATATCCCCACTGGCGACTTTGAGCACCGATTCAACCTCTCTGACCTGGATGACAGGTATCTCGCTGACGACATCGACATCTGCAAGGGCAGGATTCGGGTCCCGAACAAAATTGATGACCCGGGAAATTGTTGGCCGCACATTTAAAATAACAGACCCCCTTTCGTCAATGAAAGGTGTGACGCTCATCACAAACCCAACCGGAACTGTATTGACTTCGGTTTCGAATGTCGTGAGGCTGCCGCCACCGACGGTCGCCGAACTAGTATCAATGTTCACTTCCACAGTGAAGTAGATCAGGTTGTCGACTACTTTCAAAAGGGCAGTTTGGTTATTCATTGCCATGACTTTAGGGCTGGACATAACGGTCACATCGCCAAAGGTTTCCAGTGCCTGCAGCGTTGCCTGGAGCTGATTTCCGCTCAGGCTAAGGTCACTCACCGAGACGCTAAATGCAGGGGGAGTCGACAGGGCAAGGTCGTTGAAGCTTTGGCCAATCTCGACGCCACTTGATGCGGAAGGGTTAATCAGATTCCAGTTGATACCTGCCTGATAGCTGTCATTTAAATTAACCTCTGCAATTGTTGCCTCGATCAACACCTGGCGCTGGGTACTAAGTTGAATTTTGTCGAGGAATGCGGCGATATCCTTGTGCTGTCTTTGCGTCGCGCGGACAGCAATAGTACCGGACTCGCTGTTAAAAATGATGTCCGGGCTGGCCGACTCCGATTCCGTGGCGGCCGATTGACCGAGTATGCTGGTAATATTTTCCCGGAGAGTTTCCCAGAAAGCATGATCGGTAATGCTGGTCACAGTCGTGTCTGAACTGTTGCCTGCATCTCCCCCAGACCCGGAGTCGCCAGCACCCTGACCAGTTGAGCTGATCTGGGTGGAAACTGCGACGCTACCAACACTTCGTCTGGAGATATTGAGGTAATCAACCGAATAATTTTTCAGGAAGGCATTATCCACTTTAATTGTCAGTGTATTGTTCCTGAGCTCGTATCTAAGGTTTGCACTATCGGCAATCCGCTCCAGAATTGCAGGCAGGGGTTGCTCCACTGCGTTCAGACTTATAGTGCTGTTAATTTCCGGGTCTATATCGAGATTGAGGTCCGAGTCGCGGGCCAATGAAAACAACAATTCCCGAACCGGGACATCGAACACAACCACGGTATGGGTCGATTGGGCCAGAAAAGGTTGCGGCTCTGGCAAACTGGGAGGTGCGGATACAAATTCCGGAATCGAATTGTCCGGGTCGACATCGTCTGCGTCAGCAGTCTGGTCGGGGATCATTAGATGTCCCTCGGAGAGTGTTGCTGGAGGCGGGTCGACAGTAACCTTGCAGCCTTGAAGCAGTCCCAGAGTAATCGCAAGGGTAAGCGTGAGACGATAAGCCGATGACCGCAGAGACGGCGTGAGAAGTCTGGTTGTACCTTTAATCATCAATATTTCCATTGAAGTGTTTGTCTTTCCCATCCATCAGACCCTGTTGGTTGGTCCCTGACCGAGCTCTAAAAGGCTCCCGTGGTCATTTGTAACATATTTTTGGATTAATCCCTGATCTATTACGTTCCAGTGAAGCGGTCGTGAATCCTGAATGGCGGTGTAATCCTGGGGGGATACAGATAAGCCTAGACAAAAGGCCGTGACACCGATAGTCGATGCACGGAACCAGGGCCACCATTTGTAACGAGGTTGATATTGACTGTCTCTGGCTGCTTTCTTTATGTCCCGGGCACTCAAATTGTGACAATCTTTTGCGTAAGCTGCCAAAAGTGCTTTATCAGCCAGGATATTTATCCGTCGAATGAGTCCGTGGGAATAGCGATAAATGGTTTTTGCAACAGCCAGGGAGAACAAATCCGGGCCAGTATAGCCACAGGCCCGAATTCTAAAATTGAGGTAGGCATGAATATCCTGAAGTTGAAGGGGCGGCAGGTAAAGGCTGTGGGTTATACGCTCTCGCAGTTGTCGTATTTTTCGATTGGCGAGTTTTTCGTCAAGTTCAGGCTGACCAAACAGCACTATCTGGAGTAGCTTGTACTCATCGGTTTCCAGATTACTCAGAAGTCTCAATTCTTCCAGGGTTTCCAGCGGCATTTCCTGTGCTTCCTCGACCAGAACAACAACCTTGCGGTTGGCGGCATGCCGCTCAAGCAGTGTGCTATGGAGTTGGCGCATAACAGTTAGTTTATCGCTGTACCCGGTAACGACAAATCCCAGTTCCCTGGCAACTTCCTGCAGGACCTGGTCCGGGGAAAGACTTGGATGGGCAAGGTATACCCAGTCGATGTCATCACCCAACGTATTTGGCAGCATTCTGCATAACATGGTCTTGCCGGTACCGACTTCCCCCACAACCTTGGTGATTCCTTCACCGGTTGCAATTGCATAGCACAGTGCATGCAGCGTTGGCCCCCGCTCGCTACCTTCAAAAAAGACATGGGTGTCAGGGGTAATGCGAAAAGGGGGTTTATGAAGGCCGAAATGCTCCAGATACATGCGCTTGATTACCTCCCTGTTTGCGATTGGCTGCTAATAGATGATTGCCAGCACTTGAAGTGTTATGAGATTTATGCTGTCCAGACTTCCTGCCACCTTTGTAAGTTTATGCGAGAGTACTCATTAATGCACAAATGATTTTTGGGTGGTGCAATCAGCCTCGACAGAGCACGCAATAAACACCTATTTGTTTTGCTGATACGCAGAAATCGGTCTGGATTATGATGTCAGGTTATCATATCTGCGGTCAGGAAATTGAGTAATCACGAGAACACAATAATCGACTTTTACCCTGTTTACGGGGCAATAATTTCCCTAATTCAGTTGAAGCTATGGGTTAAGGTCGATTTGCTGACTTTAATCACTCCGGCGAATATTGATGACTTTATGGCTTGACAACCTCTCCCCCTTGTAGCCTTGTCGGTAGATTTTTGAAAAGCGTAAGGCAGGGGCTTGAATTGTGCTGCTTCGGTCAGTATATTGCCGCCGCCGTGGGTCCCGTGACCCTCGGGTAATTATTGAAATTGAAGTTTTCCTTGGGGGAAAATTATGTCTAGATTCAAATTAACCAGGCTCGCATCGGCGGGTATCCTGTCGGCTTGTATGGTTATGCCAGCCGTAGCTGCAGAAATGGAAGAAGTTGTTGTTACAGGCTCATATATCAAATCGAGTCCAACCGATGGGGCTTCACCTGTCGATGTGGTAGATCGAGAGTACCTCGATCAGATGGCACCTGTGAGCATTTCTGACATCACCAGAAATCTTACCGTCAATTCAGGTTCAGAGAACGTGCCTGATTCGTTTACCTCGGGTGCAACCCAGGGAACCAGTAACGTAAATCTCAGAGGGCTTGGACTGGGTTCCACGTTAATCCTGGTTAATGGTCGACGTAACACATTAGCCGCTTCGACAGCCAATGACGGATCTTCTTTTGTTGATACCAGCATGTTCCCGGTTAGTGCGCTCCAGCGAGTTGAAGTACTTAAAGAGGGTGCTGCCTCTACCTATGGTTCTGATGCCGTTGCCGGTGTTGTGAACTACATTACACAGACTGATTTTGTGGGAACCGAAATAGGTGTCCAGTACCAGACGACTTCGTCTGATAGTCAAGAAGACAGCCAAATTACATTCCTGCACGGCTGGGAAGGTGAGAACACTAATATCGTTGTTGCTGCAGAGTACCTTGATCGGACGCCACTAAGCAGTTCCGAGCGACCCGAACTCACCGAGAATGCAATTTCCGGTCTGGGTAATTCGTTTGTACTATTGGGGCATCTGGTGGGCCAGCCAACTGTTACTGTTAATTCCGGTGACTATGCCGGTACATGGAACGCAGCTGGCGGCAGTGTCCCCGATGCAAATTGTGTTGATAACGGTGGCATTATACTTCCCCAGACAAACGGTACCGAGCGCTGTGGCTTTGCCTATGGTCCTCGATTCAACTTAGTGAACGAGGAAGAACGAACCCATTTGTACGGTAACGTTAAGCATGCACTTGACAACGGTTTTGAATTAAATGCCGAAGCAATGTGGGCAAAAATTGAAGTGCTTGATAATCCACAATCACCAAGCTATCCAGCATTGTCCTATCTTACCGAAGTGATTCAGCCTGGTCAGGCTGGAAATCCATTTGGCGTTCCGCTGGTATGGTTAGGTCGACCACTTGGTTCTGCCTTCCCTTCTCCTTTTGCGCCAAGAGAAAACAAACACCTCAGACTGTCGGTAGAACTTGATGGGGATATCGGAGACTACCATTTCAATACGGCTGTCACTCGAAGCTCCTATGACGGCTCTGGGGCACAACCTGATACAAGCACTTCAAGATTTAATGATGCAATTAATGGCATCGGCGGTCCGAATGGCGATCAGCAATGGGATCTCTTTACGCCGACAAATAATAGTGCCGAGCTTGTTAGCTATGTTTCCACGGCGCAACTCACAGCTACGGAAACTGACCTGACTGTTTTTGACTTTGTGATGGATGGCGAATTGGGTGTGACTAATTTTGCAGCTGGCGTTCAGTATCGAAGAGAAGATCTCACCATCAGTCGAAATGACATCAGTCGTGTGGAATTCGATGCAGCGGGCAATCTGACAAAATTTGCTGATCTCCTGTTCCTGGGTGGCGGTGTCAATGTCGACCAGAATCGAAGTGCCTGGGCTGCCTTTGCTGAATTTGCCTGGGATGCAACCGAAGATCTTGAGTTCCGTTTTGCAGGTCGTTACGAAGACTTGAGCAGTGACTCGACGTTTGACCCAAAACTGTCCGTGCGTTATCAGTTAAATGAATCTGTTGTGTTACGCGCATCTGCCAGTAGTTCATTCCGCGAACCTTCACTGCATCAGCAATACGCAAGTTCAGTGGCCTTGGAGGGAATTCAGGACTTTGACGTCGCAGGTAATCCTGTTGGTACACCGGTTTTCATTCGTATTGCACAAAATGCGAACCAGGCTTTGTCACCTGAACAGGCAAATAACCTGAATTTTGGTCTGGTCTGGGATCCTACCGATAGCTTCCATATGACCGTTGATTACTGGGCAGTGGATTATGAAGATGTGATCACCATTGAAAGTGCACAGGGCAAAGTACTGGCTGATCCTACCCAGTCAGATGTTAAGCGAAATACAAACGGTGACCTGATTGGTGTAACAACCAACTACTTTAACGCCGCAGCGGTGAAAACTGACGGTTTTGATATTAACGCTGACTACTTCTTCCCGGCGTCAGATTATGGTGAAACAAGTATCAGAATGGCGCTGACGCACCTGCTGAAATACGAAATCCCGTTGAATGGCCAGACAACAGATGTCTCCGGGTTATTCAACCATGATAACTTTGCACGTTCACTACCAGAAACCAAGGCAAATGCAACATTCCGTTGGGCACTGGATATGCATAATGCATCATTGAGTGCGCGATACATCTCCAGCTATATGACTACCCGGGCTGCACCACCTGCCGGATATAGTCAGAATATCGATAGCTATTTGACCTGGGACTTCCAGTACAACTACGAGTTTGCGATTTCTGAAGCAAACGCTCGGGTTACACTGGGTGTGAATAACTTAACAGATGAAGAGCCACCACTGGTCTGGGATTCTGTTAACTTCAGCTACGATCCACGTCAGCACGACGCTCGTGGTCGCATGCTCTATCTGAGCTTTAAAGTCGGCATCTAAATTGCCATGGCACCGGCGCTATTGCGGCGGTGTCAAATGACTTCGGATGAACCCATTGGATTAGAAATCAGGGGTCCCTCAACCAAACGCCGCATTTATGCGGCGTTTTTTTTGACTGAAAATATTGCCCCAGGGTTTTATCCATGTAATTGATTCGCTCATATAAACACAATGGATTTTGGTGTTGGCAAGCAATTGCTCAGAACCATCTATATAGGAGGCAGCCGCTCGTCAGTGCTTCCGGACGTTTATTGTCGAAAAACCAGTTGGTTATCGGGAGGTAAGGGAGTTCTGCTGACTAGCAGCTTTACTGACCAGAGCTCTGGCAGGAATCCCCAATGATGCCTTTTTTCCAAAAAAGCCATTGATTCGACACCTATATTCTGTTGACCCCTAACCTCACTCATCATAGACTCCAAACAGGGGGGGGTAATTGATGAGGATAATTACAATGACAAATATCTGCCATGAGACGTTCCCCTCTCCAAGGGCATCAAACGTGGGGGTGTAGTAACCAGCGTTTTTGATGAATCGAGAAAGACAGAGGGGTTACTCATGAAAGAATTTAAGCTAAAGAAATGGCTGGGGTTGGCGGCAATGTCGTCTTCGCTGGTTGCCATTCCAATTATGACCGTCACCGCCGCAGAAACCGCGATGGAAGAAGTGGTTGTGACGGGTTCACTGATTAAACGAGACAGTTTCGACATGTCATCACCGGTTGACGTGATGGACGAGGTCAAACTGGCGGAGCAGGGTACGCCAAATCTTGGTGATGTACTGCGAAATTCAACCTATAACACCGGAGTGGAGAGTGTCGGTAACATTCTTGCAGCCAATCCGCAGACCGCGGGTCTACAACAGGCAAACTTTCGCGGGCTGGGCGCCGGCGCAACACTGACCTTGCTCAATGGTCGCCGGGTTGTCCAGGGCAACCTTGCCAACACTTATCCTCAGATAATGATTGATCGTACAGAAGCACTGACAGATGGTGGTGCAACTTTATACGGGACTGACGCTGTGGGTGGTGTATTGAACATCATTCCAAAAACCGATTTTGAAGGGTTTGAATTTCAGATCGGCTCCCAAAACGCAGATGACTATTATCATGACAGTTACAGCTTTATGTTTGGCGGCGGTAATGAAGATGGTCGTTTTGTTATTGCGGGCGAATATCGAAACCAGGATGCACTAAATTTTTATGAACGACCCGAGTATTTACTGGGTTCTGCATCTTATTCCAGTACCAGTTGGCCTGGAGACTTTGTGGTTGCAAATCGTGACGCGGCCGGTGCTATTACGAGTACCAGCACGCGGCCAGACCCAGGCTGTGGTCTGAACAATGCCACTTCCGTAGACGGGGTGTCCGTTGACAGCAACGGAGACGGGACAATCAGTGCTGCCGAACGTAAAGCAGCGGGTGTTGAAGCTTATCGTCAGGGTTTCCTCGTTGGGAGTTGTCGCTGGGAGTTTGGTCGTAACTTTGACTATTTCGACGACTTTCGAGCGAGTGTTTTGGCCGGTAACTATGAGTACCAGTTGAGAGATAACATCCGTTTGAGCGGTGAACTAATGTGGACCAGTCGCGACACTATGTCACGGGGCTCCCCTTCTAATCCCGGCGGACGCGTTCCGGAGTTAACTGCAATTCCAGGTGACAATCCTGGGAATCCTTATCGCGCCTTTATTGATCTGGATTCTGACGGAGTCTATGACGCAGGTGATGGCGATCAATTGTTGTACGCTCAGGATGCAAATGGTGATGGCGTCCCTGATCGCGGCACTGTCGATCTTGATGGTAACGGTTTTAATGATGTGATCGTCGCTGGAACCGATCCAACCATGGGTATTGCCTTTAACGAGGATGTGTTGATCTCTGACTGGCGTCCCGTTGGTTATCCCTTTGTTGGCCCAAGCAGACTGAACGACGACGGTACCACTAATGGTGCCGCTAACGGGCAGCTTCGAACGATCAGAAGTGTTACCCAGGTAGACTATGATATCAACGATAACTGGTCTGGTTACTCCAGCCTTGTTTGGACTGAAATGCTGAGCCAACTAGGTGGTCGTGGCTCGGTGCTTTCGGCCATTCAGGCGGGTATTGAAGGCTCTTTACTGGTTCGTGATGAAGCTAATGCTACCTCAGTTCGCGCCTATTTCAACCCGTTTACCACACAGAACTATGCCTGTGTTAATCGGGACTGTTCCGGCGGTAACCTGCAAACCGACCCGGCTCAAATCAACAATAAAGCTGTTTATGACCAGATCTCAATTGATGTGCCGGATGTGGTTACCACGACGATGACAATTTTTGAGACGGTATTCAGCGGTGACTTGTTTGAGATGGACGCTGGTACAGTACAGGGAGCTTTTGGTTTACAGTACAGGGATGAAGAGCGGGACGTTAACTCCAATCCAGTTTCCAATGCGCTGGACCTCTGGATTGGTGTAGGTAATGTCGACTTTGTTGTTGACAGACAAACCACTGCGCTATTTGGCGAAATCCTTGTTCCGCTGACTGAAACAATCGAAATCGATGCGTCGATTCGTAATGAAGCGGTTCAGGATAATTCTCCAGAAGATCTGGATCATACTGATTACCGAATAGGCGTGCGTTTTGCCCCACTGGATAACCTCTCTTTCCGGGCGAGTTTCAACACATCGTTTATCGCACCAACATTGACAGCACTATATGACCCTTCAACATTACAGGGTTTGTCACAGGTGACTGATCCGTTCCTCGGAACTTCGGCATTTGTGTCAAGAACAACCGGTGGTACGCCAACACTGAAACCTGAAGAAGCGGATATTTACAATATTGGTTTCACCTTCTTCATGCTGGAAGATAATCTGCGGGTTGACTTTGACTACAAATACTTTGACTTCACTGATCGAATCATCCGTCCCGCAGCCCAGGAAGTATTGTTGGAAGATTCTGCACGAGCAGTTGCTGCAGGTTATACGTTGGATGCGGCAGGGCTTGCTGGTTGGCAGTTGGATCCAGCGAATACCCAGGTTGTTTTACGAGGTGCAACTTCCGGACAGATTCAGCTGGTTCTCACGGATCAATTGAATGCGCAGTCAATGGAGTGGGAAGGATTTGACCTGAATGTCAGTTACGACTTACCAACAGACATCGGTGATTTTAACTTCGGTTTTGAATCTACCTATACGTTGACCTACGACTATACCAGCTTCTCTGGAGTAACCACCGAAGGTGCCGGCAAGCGTAACAACAACACGGCAGCTGTACCTGTAACGCCTGATCTGAAAGCTAATTTCAGAACCAGCTGGAACATGAATCAGCATGCGGTGACCTTATATGGTCGTTATACTTCGAAGATCGAAGATGTTTATGTCGGTGACCCATTTGCAGCATTCTGTGGTTCTGCAGCAGGCGCAGCAAGTCTGTTTGGAATTAATTCGGAGACCCATTGTCCCGCTGACTTTGATGCGACTGTCACCTGGGACTTGCAGTACAGCCTGAGCCTGGACGATTTGCCATTTGGTTCCCACACAAATATCCAACTGGGTGTGATCAATCTGACTAACGAAAAGGCACCACCTATCATTACTTTGGGTGGTCTTGAGACTTCACTTTATGATCCACGTAATCGAATCTGGTATGCCCGACTGAAAGTGGGTATCTGATTGAGATAGTATTTGGATTCACTTAGTAGTACATAAACCCCGGACTTGTTCCGGGGTTTTTATTTAGAAAGTTTTAAGCTGAGAGTTGCTTTGCAACTCTCAGCTTAAAACTTAAGGAAGCCGCAGATCACTGCAGCGGCAGTTCATTCGCAAGAATGAACGAGAGCCCATCTTATTGCACATACCTCACGTCTTTGCTTTGCAACTCTCAGCTTAAAACTT
>Ga0206123_10000128_pt1 | contig 68239 bp, 77 predicted proteins | sample Helgoland_Spring_2_FD_160086 | JGI IMG/M metagenome (GOLD analysis project Ga0206123, IMG submission 160086) | Pelagic subsurface seawater microbial communities from Kabeltonne, Helgoland, North Sea - Helgoland_Spring_Bloom_20160316_1 | ecosystem: Environmental > Aquatic > Marine > Epipelagic ...
ATATCTAGCTTCAAGTCAAATAGATGTAGCAGTGGCTTGTCTGGCAGATAGATCATGGACGCAAGATGATGTTGCCGCATTCCATAATGGAGGTAACTTTATACAATACGCAGATTTATAATCATGAATTTAAAATTTCCAATATCATTAGTAGGTAAGATAGCGCCGACGGGTATAGATTTGTCTTATCTAGGCTTCCATCAAGACCTGTCCGTTGCCCAAAGCTATACTTTTAGTGATTGTGACCTTGGCGAACCTCACCCAGACAGGCAGATAATTGTCGCCATAGGAACTAGAACTTTCGGAAACTTTGGAACCTTGGCGATTACGATTGGTGGGGTTTTGTCTACTATAGATCAGGTACGGGTACAAGGTGAAAACTCTACTTATACGCAGATCCATAGGGCTGTTGTACCAAGCGGAGCTTCAGGGGATATTGTTCTGAACTTTTCCAATGCCTCTGATCATCTAGCTATGCACATTTCTATTTATAGGGCTGTAGGATCGTCTATATCAGTACATGATATAGACACTGAAGCGTTTGGCTTCGTCACCTCTAGCCCTCGCACATTAACAGTTGATGCGGTTAAGGGTGGAGGCTTGCTTGGCGTGGGAGTGAGAAGGATAAACGGAGGACTTGCATGGACAGGAGGGCTAACGGCAGACGAGTCTGTTAATTTATCTAATAAAGTGACTATATGCACGGGTCACACCAATTTATCTACGGATGACCCAACTTATGAAGCAACTCTAGATTTGGCTACCGCTACCCGTGGTCATGCAGCACTTTTAATCAGTTACAAAAACCTTTAGTTTTATAATCATGAATTTAAAATTTCCAATATCATTAGTAGGTAAGAGGGGCGGGGGTGTCCCAGCCAACATAACAACCATGCCTGTTTATTATGCGGATATGGCAGATGGTTCTGGTACAACACAGGTTGGCCCGAGCAACCTTGCAGTGGTAAACACCTCGACTAACCCAAGCGGTGCGCCTGATGGGGCAGGATCAGCAGTGCTTCCTGCTGACGGTTATTTTGTTAGAGGTGGTTATGCTAATGTTTTAGACATGGCGGGAACTACCGCATACTCAATGAGTGTTTGGAGTAAGTTTGACGAAATTCCAAATGCTATTGCGTTTAAAGGTCAAATGGTTGCTTATTGGGGAAAAATTAATGAGGAAAACTTCCAGATTTCTGCTGGAGCTAATTCCACATCTAATTTGATCTACAGCCCTAGAAAAACCAACCCAGATATAAACGCTGGTGCAATAGTAGCTGGTGAGTGGTATCACACTTTAATCACTTGGGATTACAACGAGTACAAAATGTATTTAAATGGTCAGTTGATAGATACTAAAACTACTACTCTTGATTCACTATGGTTAGCTAATGGCACCTTAACACTAGGAGCTTCTTACCCACTAAGTGATGAAAGATACAGATTTACTGGAGAGCTTTCAATGTTTGGTATGTGGCGGGAAGTATTAACGGCAGAAGATGCTCTGTATATGTATAATGCGGGACAAGGAAGACGCCACAATAATATTTCATTATGAGTTTAAAGTACGCCTTACAGGATTCGAACCTGTGACCTAATCATTAGAAGTGATTTGCTCTATCCATCTGAGCTAAAGGCGCATTATTTAATTGTCTTCAAAAACTTCTTTTAGAGCTTCTCCATGTAGTGGGCATCCTGCAGTAAATACAAATACATTCTCCATGCCCATATAGCCCTTGCCATATTCATTATCCATTACAGGACAGGTGCAACCTAAATCAACAGCCTCATATGAACCTGCATTTGGTATTTTTTCTTTTTTTATGTCCATAATTGATGGTGGTGTCTGACAATAATTCTCATACACTCTTTATCTTTCTCAAGCTTTATAGCCTCAAGTCTATTGACTTCTTTATAACACTCTGTTCGTTCAGGAGAAACAGTAAGTTCATAATGCCCGTCTACTGTTTCACTCTCAGTGAATAGTTCGTCAAGCGGTTCTCTTGGTGGATATGCCCAGTCAATTCTAGCCTGTATTACATCTCGACCTCTCTTGATATAATCATATGCCTTCATTAATTCTTCCTCTCTTAAGTTTACTGCGTCAACATAAGTCTGAGTTACAAAACCATCTTTAAGTTCTTCCGCCCAATCATAACCAATATCATGAATGAAGTTTTGTTTTTTCTCCACTTCAATGTAGTCAACAAGACAAGCAAATAAAATATTAGGAATTAGCTCGACCTTGTCACAGAATGTATCAGGAATAACATTAGTCAACCATTCTTGCTTCGGAAAAAAGAAGCATTTGATTTTGTATTTTAAATCAAACCAGGAGTGTTTATTTGATAGTAGTCTAAATTTCATGATTGTTTTTGGGATTTTGCCATACTTTATCATCTTTGTCAAGATCAGAACTCCAAATCATACATCTTTTATATATGGGGTAACCAATACAAGAAAGAATGTCGACTCTTAATAATGTTAAGCTAACAAGATGCCCAATATAATATAGAATATAAGCTAATGTGGTTTTCATCATAGTAATTTAATTTGTATAAAATTATTAAACTGGGTAGTTAGATCAGATAGTTTGTAGGATTTCTCTTCGCCGCCGACAAAAAACAATAAAATGTCTTCTTCTTTTAAGCTGATGGAGACAACATGATTTATGTTGATGAATTCTCCTTCTGTTATCTGATAGAATTTTCTATTGACCATAAATTTTTGCATATCCTTCAGAAAGCAACAGCTTGTTAATGTTTATCCATTTTCCTTCGTCGCTAAGATCCCATATAGTCACCAGCCATCTTCCGTATTTACCTGTTTTATCTTTTTCGGTTTCAATTGCTACCTGTTTTCCCAGAATTAGTTCGCAAAGCTTTTGCTTAGACCTTAAACCCATCATTCTTTCCTCTCCTCTTAGTTCTGGGGTGTCTATGCCAGAAAGTCTGCACTTCTGACCTTTACTCCAAACACCCAACCCCATGTCTATGTCGAGAGTAACTGAATCGCCATCGTAGATACCTACTACGTCGGCCCTATAATTGTAAAGAGAGAATGTATTGTTCATTTTTATTGTTTTTTTATTTTTGTTTGAGCCTATTTAACTGAAAGGGTACTCCGTATATTTTGCACACCCAAGTAATAAAACCAGAACCCCAAGGATAAACACTAAAAGATCTAGCGTTTTTAGCCAGGCTGATTAACCTAATATCTACAGCAGTGAGAAAGAGGTTTTCTCTAGAAAAATCTATGTCGCTCAAGTACTTTTCGTTGGCGTCTGTTTGTTTTTGCATGTGACTGCTTTTTAGGTGAACCACATGGATTGGCAAACCAAGTTCTGATGATTTTTCAGAGACGTATTTCTTGAGTTCATTACAGTCGGAAAAAAACAAAATTGGTAGGTTTGATTCTCGTTCTTCTGTTATTTTTTGACATATTTTAAAAGAAAGCTCGTCCTCTGGCACCCAGAACTTGGGTTTGATACCCTCTCTGAAAGCTACTTCATCACCAAGCCTGAAGTGAATTATTTCAAACTCCTTAGCTTTTATACCTAAATTTTCTAATTCTTTATTTGCGAAAGATTTAACCTCATCGCTGAACACCAAGTTTTCTTGAAACCATTTTCGACATTCTTCTCCCAATGGGGGCAAAAGATTTATAACCTTAATTAAATGCTGCTGAGAAACATTTAAAACATAATCAAAATTAGAAAAAATATGACAAACACCGAGCGTATTCGAAAGTTTTTTAAAAAGAAAATCATTGACTCTTTTATGATAATGTATATTTGATTCCTTCAACACCTCTGATGGTATGCATTTTATTTCTTCTTTCTTTACTGAATCTTTATATTTTGAGCTTATAAACTCATTTATGGGGTGGTTTTTTATGTCTATATCGAAATCTAAATTATGAGACTTACATCTTTGATAAAGATGTATTGAACCTCTCAAGAAGTCTCCAAAACCGCTTATAGCTCCATCGTAAAAGCAATTAACTAGTTTAGGTTTTTCGTTTGTTTCTTTCATTCTTTGTTTTATTATCGAGTTTTAGTTGGTTTTGTCAAACAATAATATTGTTTTTTTTGTGTAATATATACTATGGAGGTGGAAAAGTTAAAGAATATAAAAGTTATGGGTAAAACCATAAAAATTACATACGAAGACTTTGAAAACGGAGATTGGGGCAGGTGCGATCTTGATAACCATACTATTTCATTAAACGAAAAGTGCCTGAAAGACAAGAAGAATCACTGGTGGACTCTCGCTCATGAGGTCACACATATGATTTTTGAAATGTCTGGCGTGGCATTTATGGAAAACAACGAAGAGGAGGCTTACGTTAGATGCGTAGAGAACCTTCTGATACCTTGGGTCCTGGAAAATCAGGGTCTTTACGAGTAAAGACGTACTGAAAATTATCAATGTCCTCCTCGTAAATATCCGAGATTATTTTTTTTGTTTCTGAATTATAATAGCAGGAGTAATGCGAGTGTTTTGTTTTGTTTACATGAGGAATATTTTGCCCAACTGTTAAAATGCCGTGGTTTTTTACCATTTCCGAAAAATCACTAGAGATACTCTCGAAACGAAGTATTTTTTTAGGTGGATATTTACCGACAGTCCACTCAGTTTGCTTGTGAGTGCCAATAAAGAACGGATCGCTACTTCTTTCTTTAAAAAAATTACAGAAAAACTCAAATGTTATCTCTCTGTTTATACCATAAACTTCTTTAAAGTTATTATCCAAAGCGTGTAAAAACATCGACAAAGCTCTGTCCCAAGGGTTCCTCACAACACAAAAAGAAAAATGGTTTTTTAATTCATTACCCAAAACTAAATCTTTTAACTCGTCAGGCTTTAGGTGGGAAGGTTCGAATGTATCCTTGTAGATTCTTTTGTCGGCTTTCTTGGATATCTCTTCTCTATTTCTCCATATTAGATTTGCATTTCCTAAGTGGTCGTATATAGAAGTACTAGCATTCTTTGGTATTCTATAAAATACTACTTTTGTATGAAACTCTTCGTATTCTGGAAAAATTATATCCATTTATCTTTTTAACCTTGTTATATACTCCTTGTAAGATATCTGCTCGAAATCCTCTAATCCTGAAGCATCAAAGTCCATTTTTTCTGTGTTTAACCCTTCCCAAACAGCCCAAAACTGCCAAGTTTTCTTTTCATATATTTTCTCCATGTTTCTGGAGAATTTATTTACGTCTGAGGTTCTAGATTTGTCACCTTTGCCCCCGTGCCAACTACTATTACTCATCGTCCCTGACCTCTGTATCTTTTAAGATAGTTTTTACTTTGCTTCAATTTAGAAGCTTGTGTTTTAGCGTGAATGCCTTTACGCTTTTTACATTTGCGGTCTTCTTTTATTTGTGTATTTTTAGCCATGATTTTATAAGTTTTGTTCTTTTACGAAAAGACCGTCTACCATTTCCCCTTTTCTGTTTTTGATTTCTTGGTAAGCGTAGTCCAAACAATCCTCCGATCTTAGGTTGTTTAATTCAGCAAGGATGATAATAGTGACAAGCATGTCCCCTATGCCGTCTTTAACCTCTTCCATATATTTGAGCTTCAACTCCTCTTTATCAAGAAACTCGAACTGACCATTCTCTTCTAAGTCTTCGATTTTTCTTAAAGCATAAAGAGTTTCATCTAGCTCTTCCTGTGTCTTGGATAATTGTTTGATTGGGTTTGAGGATTCAATGATCCCTTTTTCATTAGCCCAAGCAATAACTTTTTCTGATAAATTTTCAAATGATAGTGACATGTTATTATAATTTTACGTATTTAGGTGCAATTTCTTCAAGTTCCTCGCAGATGCGCAAAACCTCTTCGTATTGCATGTTTTTCGATTTAGATTTGAGTTTTGAAACCTGTTCGCAAAAGATACCATAATCATCGTCTTGTGTCAAGGTTTCTTTTGTTTTATTATTGTAAATAAACTCGTCAAAAACTTCATAGACGCTAGAATCTATACATTTTTCAATAGGGTCATACCCATCCCTTCCTATAACATAATTAAAGATGTCGTGTTGGTTAACTCTAATGTGATTAATTTCTGGAGCAGTCATATGCTCATATTACATGAATTATCAACTTAGTCAATAACTTTTCGATTAATTTTAACGAAAACCTATTTCCAAACCTCTAGACTGCATTCTCTTTAGGATGGCGCATGTACCAAGCTGTTTGTCTACAGCTGTAGAAGAAAACTTTCCGTCTGCAACGTACTTGCCTTTTGCGTAATGCTTTGTGCCTGACCACAAATAAGGAGAAAGCACATCCTTGTGGTATTTAAGGTAACCAAGACCATTGTATTTCTCTATATTATAGAGAGAATCATTGCACTGAGACCAGTCAACCTTATTTTCTAAGTCTTTTAGCTTATACAAAGCATCCTCTGCGCTTTCTTCAAAAGTATAACTACTTCCATTTTTAGGAGCAGCTAATGGTCTGCCTATTGGGACCCATTTAGTTCTGCCCGTTAAAGGAGAACCTTCGTGTAAGTGTTTTTTAAAGCTCCATGTAGATTCTCTACCATGCAAAGCAAATACCACAGCAGAAGGAACACCTCCAGTGCGCATTTTCTCTATAGCTTTATACTTTTTCTTGTTTTCTAGGTAAATAGAGATGGATTTATCTATCCTGAATACCTGAGAAGCGTTTATTTCGGCAGAATCCCAAAGTTTTTCGTGATGCTCTGGTGGGCTGTGACGAAACGGCAGGGTAGGAGAAGGCTCGCCGCCATCTGAATCACATTTTAATCCAGATCCAACGAGAGCCAAAAACCCTAAAAATGCCGCAAATTTAAACATTAATAATAATTACTAGACCAGCAGCTATGATAGCACCGCCGAAAAAGTAAATAAGAAATTCTGCTTTTGTGATTACTATTCTCTGGAATGGAGTAAGGCTATCCCAGTCTTTAGTGATCCAGTCTTTATCGTCTGCATATTTATCGGTCGTCTTTCGATTGTAAACGTTTCTGAGTAGCAGAGCAGAAGCACCAGCAATAAGTGTGAAGATTGGGATTAGAAGCGCTCCACGCATCGTAAGAGCCAAAGCTCCAGATGTGTAGGCCCAAATGAGTACGGCGATAACCAATAAGAGTATCCAGTATCTTTTAATGTAGCCAATAATAGGTAATTTGGATGATGGTAGTTTGATTTTTGGTAGTTTCATATTTTTATTATGGTATGTTTTTAAGAAGCAATAGATAACCTGCATACATAAAGCCAATCATTACAGTGACCCCAAGCAAGACATTCAGCCATTTAGCATCTCTAAAGTTTTCTGGGGCTATAAAAGCCCTTATGTGACAATAAGCAGACAAAGCTGTTAGAAATTGCCTAAAAATTATGTTAGGGAATACTCCGAACTTAATCAAGGCCTCTGTATATCCAAGCCCAAGGAAGTGAGAAGTCCAAGGAATAGCCCAATAAAAATTATCTACTATATGACCACCAAAACCAAAGAATATACCAGCAATAATCCAACATATTTTTTTGTCGTCCTTGTAGGATTTAACACACTTAACCATTAGAGGATAGCTCTCATACACAACCACCGAACACAATACAAGAAGAGGGATCGTTAACGCTAACGATCCCAGTTCTACATAACTTCTTACCTCTTCGTACCCCATTGTTTTTTATCTATTATTTTCGTATCTGTCTAGCAATATATCTAGCTTTGTTTTAATTGTCCCTACGTCTTCTTTTATTTTATAAATGCTTTCTTTGATGGGTCTTGTTTCTGCGAGTATTTGAAGTTGAAGCTCTGATTCGTTTTTATGCTTCTTTCCATCCTCTTCATGCAAAGCAACTCTTTCTTCTATAGCTACAACTAAGCCCTCTGCTCCCTCATGATAAGGTTGCTTGTGGTGATTTGAAACATCATTCAAGAAAATAATAGAAGTATATATGAAAGCTAAGAAACCAGCGCAAATCCCAAAGACATACAGCCAACCCTGTAAGGTACTTGGCTTTGTGAACCTAACAGCCTGAGCTTCGTGAAGCTCAACAACAGTTGCAGATATAACACGCTTAATGTCTTCTTCAGATAAAACAGTCATAACTAATCAGTTTTTAAAATATTTATCGAAGCAACTAAAGATACAGCGCCAGAAATGATATGTTCTGCATGAGTTGGTGCTATTTGAACGCCCAAAAGCGCAATAATAGATATTATACCACGCCAAGTGCTTTCTTGCTGGATTTTTAACAGGAAGTTTTGTTTAAAAGGCAGCTTTGTTTCTTTTGTTTCCATCTTTAAAAGAGTCGTGGTCCAAACAATTTAAACAAGATACCCGCACCCAAAAGGCCTCCAACCGCAAAACAAATATTTCTATACTTCTTTAAGGCATCCATTTTCTTTTGGATCTCAGCAATTTTGACATCGCTTTCAGCTTTTACCTTTAAAATTTTCTCTTCCACTTCTCTGACTTCTTTTTGAGCCTGGATTGTCTGAGTTCTGAGTTGATTATTAACTTTTCTAAGCTCTGCGGCCTCGTTCTCTTTTAAGTTAAGCGCAATCTCTACATCGGTAAGGCTACTTTCGAGCGCTCTAAGGTCGTTTGTTTGGTTTCTGTTCCAACGCCCAAGCATATCTAACTCGTCACTGATGACCTGAAGCTTGGCTTTAAGTTCTTCTGCTTTTTGTTTTTCAGCAAGCAAAAGAGCGTTTGTGGTTCTGATTTGAAGCTTTAGTATCTGCTCACCACCATATGTTGATGCCTTAGAGATTTTCTTCAGAGCTTCGTTTGATTTGTCAAGCTTAGGGATCACACTTTCCTTGGCTGAAACGCTTCTGATAGTCTTTTTGCTGCTTTTATTTGCACAAGAACAGCTAAATAAAAGAAATACAGAAAAGATTGATAATACTTTAAATAGGTTTTTCATAATAATACCTTCCGTTGTAGAATATTTACACCAAAATCATCTTTTAGTAACATAATATATACAAAAGAATTAAAGTGTATATAATATAACAATGATGAACAAAAGAAAATTTATATCCACCATTATTGGGTCTCTTGCTTATTTGACCACGAATATTAGTGATGCCGCTTTTATTTATCGACCAAAACAAGAAGTAAAAGGTATTCCTCAATCATGGGTAGATTATAAAGGTATTGAGGTTTTAGACTACGCAAGGTTCATACAAGACCTAGGTTTAAGGACAATCACACCAAGAATGGTTCTTGAGCCACACTTTAAATCAAGAAGAGGTGTCAAAAACGAGCTACCGCCAAAAGAAATGTGGAAAACAATAATACCGACACTCAAAGCCCTTGACCAAATCTGCCAAAAAAGCGGATTAAAAATAAATAAAATAATATCAGCATACAGATCACCAAAATACAACAGAGCGGTTAGGGGTAACAGAGGCTCTTATCACATGCAAAACAATGCCATAGATGTTACATTCAGTAACTCTTCAAATTGGAGAGCCGCTAAAACCATAAAACAATTTAGGAGCAATGGTGAGTTCAAAGGAGGAGTAGGAACTTACCGATCATTTATTCATATAGATACAAGGGGCGAGAACGTAAATTGGTGACTTAATATACTTAATGAATTTTATGGTGAGTCATTCGGTCTATAAACGGATGCGTCATAACCATCACTACTACCAGCTTTGTCTAGCCTATCATCATCGTTAGTTAAGTAATGATGCTCTAACCCGCTTTGAACGTCTGTACCAGAAACTAGATCATTTATTTCTGATTGAGACAAAGCTTTGGAATAGATTCTAAAATCAGCAATACGCCCGTTTAGATATAAATCTGGACTACCCGATGCACATCTAGCCCCCACAAAAATATCTGTATCATTACTATAATTAGACATATTTACTGTAGACATATCCCCGTCATCAGTTGCGTCTAATGTTTCTTGTGTGCCATTAAGGTAAACACTCATCCCGCTAGGGGTCGTGATGCCTACATAATGAACCCAACCAGTTAAACCATTTGCTTGTGCTGTGGTTGTCTTAGCTCTGCCTTGGTTGCCGTTCTCAATATACCCCAAAATAATTTTACCATCTGCTGTTAAAAAGCAAGCTACTCTAGTTACAGACGCACCACTTGGGCTTTGCGCTCCAAAAATCATATTAACATTCAATGGTTGCCCATCTATAAACTTAACCCAAAATGCAAAGGTGTGACTTGATTGGAAGATTGATTCCATAGCAGAATCCTGTCTAACTGTAAAAAAATCACTACCATTACACAATAAATACCTGTTTCCGAATACAGGGTTACTTGGTAGAGGTGGAACGCTTGTGGAGGTTGACAGACTTACTATGTCTGCCCCGCCTAAGTTGTTAGAGCTTTGATCTTCTACTGAATCAACATCTGTTAGCCAATGCCCAACAAGACCAGATTGAACGTCCGTTTTTTGATAAAGATCTGTAATTTCTTGTGATGATAAAACCTTATCATATACTCTACAGTCTGCCATTTTACCATCTGAGAAATATCTAACTCCAGCGTTAATATTTGCTATGCCTATTGCTGGGTTTGAAGTTGTGTTATCCATTGCAACATAAAGAGAACTACTCCAATTCACAATGGTAGACATTAGATTTCCGTCTATATACGCCTCTAATCCCTGTGCGGCTGTGCTTCCTCCTCTCCCATCATAGGTAACTACAAAATGCGTCCAAACTCCTACCCGTGTGGATAAATTTGATACGCTTTGTATCCCTTGATAACCATTTCCGCCGTGCGTATTATCTGCAATTATAAAAATCAATTTACCATTACCATCAGTAGTAAAATTATATTCTACATTAGTGTTATTAACACTTACATAATCAAACTTTGTAAAAATACGAAATCTGTTAGTATCTTCTATCTTAACCCAGCAAGCGATTGAAAAAGGAGAGTCGTTTGCTCCATCACCAAATGATAGTGTATCAGTGTCCGACATGATGATTGCTTCCTCATGCAACCTCAGAAAGCTTCTGGAACTGTTGCCGAAAGTAGGTGGAGAAGGTGCAGTCTGCCTAAATCCTTTTCTTCTATGTGATAAATATGAACTCATTATTTTTAAGATGGGCTATCAGTTGAGTAAGTAGAACCAAAGTTAGTTCCATCGTTAGTTCCTGCATGATCTAGAACGTCATCGCTGTTAGTTAGCCATTGACCAATTAGGTTAGTTCTATCTGTTGTGCCATTGTAGATGTCTAAAACTTCAGAAGCTGTTAGCTCATCATCGTATATTCTAACGTCTGCAAATTTACCATCTGAATAGGTTGTAGCGTATCTTCCAATGTAAACATCGTTAGTCGTTACATCCATAGCTACATAACCTCCAGAGCCAAAATCCACATTGTCAACTTGAACACCATTGACGTATAACTTTAAGCCCAATCTAAAGTTTTCTCCACCACTTCCGTCATAGGTAGCAGATATATGTAGCCATTCATTCTCTGGTAGTGGGGTTGTGTATTCTCTACCCCTAAATTGTCCACCATCTATTAAATAGATATTTAAGTTACCACCAGAATCTGTAGCTAAAAGCCATTCTCTATCAGAGCCTATACCATTATCCTTACTTAATATTCTAAATGTTGAATTATCATCCATTTTCACCCATGTACTGAGAGAAAAAGGTTCGTCATTGTTTCCATCTGAAAAACTAAACTCAGTGGAGTTACCTAAATTGACATGATCACTAACACCATCAAAGTCACGGCTTGCTTGCCTAGATGGAACTAGATCCATAGGAGGGTTATCATACGAGTAAACAGAACCAAAGTTAGTGCCGTCATTAGTTCCAGCCTTGTCTTCTACGTCATCGTTATCTGTTAGCCAATGTCCTACAAGATTTGTTTGAACATCTGTGCCAGAGTAAATGTCAGAAATTTGGGAAGCTGTTAGGTCAGTATCGTAGATTCTAACGTCTGCTAGGTTGCCTCCAAATGGAAGAATCCCGTTTGCGAAGCCGCTGATCTGAACAGGAGTTGTGTTATCAACTGCAATTCCAGTAAATGTTCCGCTAGAAAAATAATCAACTAGCGTAGTTGCCTCTACGCCATCAATATACATTTTCAAGAAGTTTCCCGCCCCTGCTGTTTGGTCATAAACAAATGTGCAATGTGTCCATACACCCGCTGAAATTGATCCGCTGGTAGATGTCTGTCTGCCAAATAAAACACTAGTGCCACCTGTTTGATAGACGAGAAATGCAATCTCTCCAGTTGTTCTTATTCTGGTGTACCAAGTCCTTCCATTTGCAGTTCCCGCCAGCTTGCCCATTATTACGCCATCGTCTAGCGCATCAGTTTTGATCCATGTGGCGAAGGTGAATTTTTTGCCAGCCCCATTCCATACAGAGTCGAGAATGTCACCGCAATCAATGTAGTCATTAACACCATCAAAGCTACGGCTTGCACTGCCAAACTCTACGGGCGGGGAAGGGTTGTCATATGAATACTTTGATCCGTAGTTAGTGCCGTGATTTGTTCCCGCAGCATCTAGCACGTTGTCTGCATCTGTTAGCCAATGCCCGAAAAGGTTTGTTGTAATGTTTGTACCAGAGTATAGGTCAGAGATTTCAGTAGCGGTTAGATCAGTATCGTAGATGCGACAATCGCAAATGTTGCCTTTAAAGTGAGCTTCAAAAGAAAGATCCCTCCACCCCATTTTAAGATCTGCAGGGGTATCTTTAATAGCTGATGGAATGTTTGTTGTGTTAGTTCCCGTTAGAACACCATCCACATAAATCTTCAGTGAAGTGCTTGGAGTAAAAACCCCAACTATATGATGCCACTTATTAACTGTTAGAATAGAGCTTGATGCTGCAAGAAAAACATTGCTCCCGTTGTCTGAGATATAAAACTGAGGTTTTCCTACCCCTGCATTTGCCAGAAAGAGAATTGCACTAAGTTCATTTGATCCTTGGCTACCCCATCTTGACATTAAATCTTGACCAGAAGCTCCAAAAGTTAATCTGCTTGGCTTAACCCAGCAAGACCAAGTTTGCGCTCCCGTTGGGAAACTTGGGCTGTCTGAAACAATCACCTCATCATCAACACCATCAAACGATCTTGACGCATTACCAAATCCATCAAACGCTACTTCATCGCCTCCATGAATATATGGATTTATTATGTTCATTAAATCATATCAGGATCAACAGGCTCTGGCTCTGCATTAAACAGAGTATAGCAATGGAGACCATACTGAATCATATCTGAGGAAAAATCTTCTACTGTTATGGCGTGACTAGTTCCTAACACATCCTTCACCGCAACTTCGTCTGTCGGAGCCATGCCAGCATGATCAATCAGACTCATCATGCGTGTAAAAGCATTTTGCGCTTGTTCTGAAACATCATACTTAATACCACCAATATCAACATGAGCTGGAATTTTAGCATCAATTTCATCTTGTGTTAGACCGACAACTTCAAAGCTTTGAATTGTTGCAGTCTCGTTAGCCACATCGTAATTAACGGGAAGCCTTTTGATTTTCTGAGTTGAAGAATCATAGCTTGGCTGTGTCTCTTTAACTTCAATCAACCACTTAATATTATCTGCTAAATTAGGAATCATTTGAGTAAGATCATTAGACCCCCATTTAACTGCTGTCATTGGTTTTCCACTGCCGTCTTTGAGAGGGGCAGAAGCGTTTGCGTCATAGACAGTAAACCTGTCTGATTCTTGGATTGGATATGTGATAGCCATTTTTTATTAATTATTTAGTTTTTAATCCCATGAAATGAGCAAGTCTGTATGTAGTCCAGCCGCACCTGCGGTAGTGGTGTCTACCTCAAATTCAAATTTATCTCCAGCCACAAAACTTGTTGGTTCATTTGTTAATACAGCTGGGGTAGCTGCTGTAGCTGTGCTTGATTCACTTGCGTCAATGGTTATTTTAGTATCAAAAATTGTTGTTGTGTTTTTATGGACATCCAGAACTAGCGAACTTCCTGATGTCGCAGTAGTAGCACCTGCAGCTACTCCGTGGACTTTACCTGCGGCTGGCGCATACCACGTAACTTTGACTCCTGTTGTAGCGTCGGTAGTTTCATTACCCAATTTCCAGCTGTACCAGTTTTGAAGCAATGAGTTTGAATAAATCAGTCTTAAACCTAAGAACCTGGCGTCTTGAGATGCGGCTGTCGCTCCCGCTGTAGCTCTAGCAAGCTCTAAGTGCAAAATGTCGCCGTCGAGTGGTGTTCCTCCAACTGTGATAGAAGTAGTAGAAACTCTATGTATGTCTCCATTCGCTATGATAGGATCATCTGGCGTGGCTGTAGGAGCTGGGAAAGCAACGTCCCAAGCATCGTCGTCACCACCAGCTTGTGCTGCTACTTCCCATTTTACATTCTGACCAGCTGTGCCTCCATCAATAGTCCAAAAGACTTCTGCATTTACTACGCCGCCATCCCACTGAGGAGGCATTGCGACTTTCGCATATAAAGTTTCTGAGGTGGCTACATTATACCAGTCAACAGAGTTATTCGTTCCGTTGTCGGCACCCGTGCTGGCATCAGCTTCTCCGTTTTTAGCTAAAAATGCAGCAGCGTCAATATAGATAGATGTTTCTGCTGTCTCTGCGCTTCCACCCCCTATACCGCCAGCTTCTATAGTATCTAAAGCATCCTTAACCGTAACTCCTGAAATTGATGAGTCGTTAGCAATCTCTGAAGCGGATAAAGAACCCGCAGAAACGTCAGATGGTACATATGATCCAGAACCAGTGTTCCAGACCACAGCTTGACCGTGAGTAGCTCCTCCTTGCTCCAACTCAGAAAGGGAGTGGGTATGGGATGTTGGCGTTCTTGCATCGCTTAATCTTGAGTCATTACCCAACACAACCTGAGTTAAACCAGCGTTTCCAACAATGTTTATGTCGTAATAAGCAGAAGTTCCTAGTTCGTCAGCCAAAGCAAGCCTAGAATCAGAACCGAGGACAACTTCATCATCCGCTGCGTCTCCGAGCTGATTAACGTCATACTCAGCAGAACTCCCTAAACCAATTATATTTGATGTGGTATGAGTATGGCTACTAAGGGCAAAATAATTTGAGTTTTGTGTCGCCGCAGAACCTAGACCAGAAATGTCTGCAAAAACATGCTGGTGGCCAGTTATAGAGAAAGAGCCAGTATTTAAGTCAGTTATTTCTGAAACAGTATGGGTGTGACCCGTCGTAGAATATTGACCAGATTCGTATTGGGCTATTGAGCCTATAGTCGGCTTGTTTAATATTTGCGAATCCCCAACAACAGAATTCCAGTCTGAATTAACGTTAACATTAGCATTGTCCTGTATACCTCCAAGTTTAATAATGTCAGAGGCATTTGTAAATTTATTATTAGAAGAGGAATCATCAAGATCGTCTGTATCGAGAACAACGACCCCTGTGTAAGAGTTTACGGAGGAGACGGCATTAGAACCACTAGTCAAGTACCCAGCGTCATTAAGCAACAAAGAAACATTGTCTCCGCTCTGAAGGGCTGAATCGGCAGTGTCTCCTTGTGTTGATGTAGCGAAACTACTTGAATCCTGCGACGAAGCTGTACCTAAAGTAGGTTTATTAAGTATTTCTGAATCGCCACCAACAGAAGACCAATCAGCATTAACATTTACCTCTGCCCCAGAAGCTATTGAATCTAATTTTAATTCGTCAGAAGTTGTAAAACTGGCTGTTGTATTTGTTAATACCGAATCAAGGGGTTGGTAAGCCGCAGAAATCTGACTAGAACTTAGTATTGTAGCGTCGGTTACAGTGTTATTTAAACCAGTAAGGGTATTTATATCTCCAGGCTGTATAGCGGAGTCTGCCAAAAGACCTTGCTCTGCAGTAGCATAAGCCCCTGTTAAAGAAGATGATAGGTTGTTTAGAGCTTCTGTGACATTTAGTCCAGAAACGTTGGAGTCATTTCTAACATCTGTAGATGGCTGTTTAGGGTAAGACGCTAAAACCTGTAAAGCTCCATTGGTTTGTTGGCTTTTTAAGCATATAGCTATTGGTTGAGAGTAACCACTTGTAGGCTCTACTCCAGTAAGTTGTCCAAGACCATCAACATAGAGTGTCTCTCCTTCATTAAAATCTCTAGTGTCTAGATGATCTAAAACACCAGCTGTAATTATATTACCAAAAGATCCTTGAGATATATCATCTTCAGCCAAACCTATCGTAATATCTGTTAGTTGGTTAGACAAGCTAACATTAATAGCATTTTGCCCTACGTTGAAACTGTCATATTTAACTGGCTGACCCTTAAGTAAGTTTTCGTCTGCTTTTATTCTGAAATGTAACTGGTCGGCATGTATTACATTACTTGCGTCTGTTAGTGTTTTATTCGTGAACGAAATAGGACCATCAGCAAGGTCAGTAACATCACTCATCAAATGAGTGTGTATGGCTGGGGCAAAGTCAGTAACATCTGACCCTGCCGCTGTGCCAGCATCACTTATATCACCCAAGAGATGCGTGTGGGAGGCGGTAGCGAAGTCTCCCGTATCGGCAGCAGCGGCAGTGCCAGCGTTGGTAATGTCGGCCAAAAGGTGTTGGTGATCGACTAAAGCATAACCACTGAGGTCGATATTATCTATAGCAGCTTGAGTAGCCGTGCTAACAGGCTTGTCTAAATCAGAAGTATTGTTGACGTTTTCAAGTCCAGCAACGTCTGCCTGAGTTAAAAGAATGTCGCCAACCCTACCAGCAACAGAAGTTACGGCACTGTCTCCAACCTTGTTAGACACTTTTACAGTGGCTATTGGGCTGTTTAAATTAGTTATCTTAACTGTTATAGGATCAGCCATTAGTCTGTGATGTGTCTGCTAGTCTTTAAATATAGTGTCTCTGTATAATAAACAGAACTACCAGGCTCTGTAAATTTAATATCATACTGCAAGCTGTAATCAGCAGGAAGAGTTAATGTCTGGGCTGGAGTCGCTGAAATTCCGATAACCCCACTAGGGAAACCTCCTGTTTCAATAGCAAAAGAAAGAAGCGTAGCTTCACCTGCTGACTGTTTTAAGTCGCTCTCTACAGTCCAACCACTAAGGTTTACGGCAATATCAGACTCATCTAAACAGGTAATTGTCTGTTCAAATGTTGATCCCCTTTTAATTTCTGTAATGGTTTTGTCACTGCTACAGCTCATATGTATATAATACACAGAATTTATACAAAATCATAACCAAACTGATCTATTACCCATTTTTCTTTCTCTGCAACCATATCTATTAATTCTTGGTTGTAATAATTTTGTATAGGTTCTGATCTAGAACTTTTATTACCGTGCAAAACTTTTAATTGTTCTTTTATACCCACCTTCTTGCAAAAAGCGTTTATATCTTTGTTAAGGTTCTCTGTTGTGGCTATCATATCCATTTCTACCAAACCATCTTCATTACTAATGAAATTGTATTGTGCCGACATTCTTTCTAAAATTATTTTAATTAATTTTTTTTTGTCATTGTCAGCTTTATTTAATAACTTCTCGTAAGATTTGCACTGTTTAATTCTTATTTGAGGGAATTCTTCGATGGAACCATCAACAATAGCTCGCTTGCAAAGCGAAGCTCTATCAAAAATATAAGAACAAAAGGAAGCATATCTATGCCAAGGATTTCTAACTATAGAAAACTTGAAATAATCTTCGAATGGCAACCCGTTATCTATAAAAAACTTTTTGCATTTTTTTATACCCATGTGTTGGTTTTTATCTTTCCCCACAAAATCAAAAGATCCTACAAGCGTTTCCCTTAAAGTCTTTGTGCCAGTTTTGGGTATATCTACGGTTAGGAATTTGTATTTATGTGATATTAACATATCACTCTAAAATAGATTTTCAATTACATTGTTTTTCTTAGATAGATCAACGTAACGATGCGGTTGAGCTTTCTCCCGATTGCTATATTGAGTGCATGGGACCGCAAGATCTTCCCACTCTTCTTTATCCTTGATTACATCTACCCAATAAAAAGAGTCTCTATGAAACTTATATGCATAAGCTCCTAGTATATTGTATTCTGATGTGTGTTTTAGGTTTGTAAAATAACTTAAAAAACTTTGACTGTGTTTCGTTTCAATGTAATCTCTGACCTCTTTAAAAAGCCATAAAGGATAAACCAAAGGCATTCTTCTCATGAAGTTATACTTAGAATTAAATCCAAGAGTTTCATTTGTGCATTGCTTAAAAGACTCATTTGGCATGTCGGACCATTTTTGCATACCAATTACTGGTAAACCGTTTTTAAAAAAACAATACGGGTCATTGTTGTTCTGAAAAATATTATCACTATCAACAGAACAAACATAATCAGCATCTCTTAAGTAATCATCCATAAAATATGTCATGTATTGCTGCCTTATGTAACCTATTGGTACATGTTTTGCTTCATTGTTTACGATATATTTTTGCCCAATAGAGTCAAGATATTTGCGGGTTTTGATACAATCATCATTATGGTCGTCAATCACAATAATGTTTTCATGGTAGCCTTGACAGAATTTTTTAATAGATTTAAGATTATACTTGAGGAACTCAAGGTCTTTATCGTATGTTACTGTAATTATAGATGTTTTCATTTTTTAAAGAAATAACGATTGTATCTATCATCAAAAGATATATCATAACGCTCTGTAATTTCTTCATATCCATTATTAATTAATTTTTCAATAGCGAGTCTGTAGTTTGCGGCTTCATGATGCTCCCACATTTCGAATTGTATAAAAGATATTGGCAAATTTTTAAAATCAATTGAATTGATAATATGACAGTCATAACCTTCTGTATCAATTTTTAAAAAATCTATTTTAGTAAAATTATGTTTTTTGCATAAACTATTAAGAGTCATGCAGGGTAATTGTTCTTTGATTATATCCTTCATTTTATGAATTCTCTGCTTCTGTCCAGACATGTCAATCCTAGAAGTCATAGGTGCATCATCACTCCAGTTAAATTCTGAGTAACCATCGTGGTCTGCAATAACTATGTTTTCTTTTATGCAATTTCTATTAGATTTAAGTTTTATAAAGGAATTAGGATGAGGTTCTACTGCGATTCCATCCCAACCAATATTTTCAAAATATTTTGTGTTATTAACTTTAATTCCGTCAAACGCACCAATATCAATATATGTTCCTTGTGGACAGCTGCCCAATAATTTATGTATTTCTTCTGGTTTCATTTTGCTAAACAAATCGTCTATGATTTTTTTATTGGCAAACTTTTCATAAAGCAACCTGTCCCATTTTGTTTGATTGCTAAAGTGCGTCTTGGTAGCTTTGTCTAGGGTTTTGAATGGTTGTTCTATTTTTTTACTAGTTTTATTATAGTATATTTTTTGTTTGTTTATGTTGCAATTCTTAATATTAAAACACATATAGAAAACCTTGGAAATAAGTTTGTCTACATCTTTAATGTCATTAATCAAAAAACCGTCTAGTATTTCGCAGGTGGCTCTATAATGATATTCATTTATCACGGTATCGTTAGGTATACACAACAAAGATTTGATCAACCAAGAGTTCTCAAGTTGATCTGAGTTAAGATATTCTATGAATGTTTTATCCCCAAAAGAACCGCTCGTTAATTCGTGCGCTGATTGATGCGATGTTAAATAGCTATAGATAGATAGGGTTCTGCTGTATGGCTCTCTTAATATCAGAAATTCATAAGGCTCCGTATCGCTTGGTAAGTCGCTATATACTTCTTCTTTATAACAACCAAAACTAGAAGAACATACCTCCACAAAATACAAATTAAGATCGTCCAAGTTCAAATCATCATACTGAACAACCACACAGCCAGCATTATTCATACGCTTGTATTTATCACTAAGCCCATTTTTAGCAGAGCAAATCAAACGATATGCTATGCGGTCGCCTTTCTGTACTTGAAGGTTGTATAACCTGCCCCCAACATCAAGTTTGGAGCGAATTAAGTGAAAAGAAAAGTGGTAAACATACGTCCCAGCATTTTTGGGAATATGAAGAAATACTGGAAGTTTATTCTGTTCCATGCATTATTATAAACGCGAGGAAGAATAATTCTAGAATATTAATCTACTAGCGATGCAGCTAAAAATATAGCGTCAACTTCCTCATCTGTTAAGCCCATTGCGGCTTGCATTGTCGCAATCCTAATATTTTCTCTTCTGAAGTTTGGAGCGTGGTTCCACCAATCGTTCATTTTCTTTTTATCGATAACTTCTTGATCTGTAGTTTCTGGCATCCCAGCTATAATAGTCTCAACAGTATCAAAAAGTTGCGCGTCAATAAGCGCATCCCTCATTTGGATGCGGGTGACGGAGTCTATGACTTCCTCTGATGTAGCTTGAAGTTTCCAACCATATGATTCGGTTGTAAGATCTCTAGCGTAATACTGGCCTTCTGGAGCGTCGTCTGGCATTGGGAGGTTCTCGACATAATCGTAACCATCTGGCGTGGGTGGTGCGGCAGCATCTCTAGTTAAGGATGATGGCAAACCATTAACACTTGAGTATTCAAGCTTTAATGGGCTTAGTTTAATTAATTGATAAGTTTTCATTTTTTTCTTTTTTAAAGTTAATTATGTTACATCGCTCATATACAAGTACTGATCTGATCCATCATCATACCAACATACAGTGCCAACACCACTTCCAGAAGCGGTAATTGAGGCTATGTCAGCAAGATCGCCAACCAACACAGTTTGGCTGGATGAGAAAGTCCAAGCGGCAGTGTTGTCTTGTTTGACAACCACCAATCCAGAATCCCCAGAAGTGGAATTGGTAATAGATAAACCAGTGATATCTTCTGTAAGAGTGGTAGCTGCGCTGTAACCGCCTGTAACGTCCAAGGTGAGAACCCCAGCTGACGAGCTAATTGATTGTTGAGTGAAATGAGGCTCTATTGAACCCAGTCTGCTTTCTGCGTCATTAGCATTAGCATTGAAAATATTTCTGAATGTTAAGTGAGTAGCTCCGCTTATTGGTGTGAAATTTTGCTGTGACATGATTGATTTGTTCCTTAGTTTTTTATTTTATTATGTGACACTACTTACAAAAAGATAGTTCTGTGTTCCGTCATTATACCAACCAATACCTCCAGCTCCAACGCCAGAAGCGGTAATTGAGGCTATGTCAGATAAATCACCCGCTAAAATCTCATAGCTACTTGAAAAGGTCCAAGCTGCTGTATTATCCTGCTCTACAACTATAAAACCAGAGTCTCCAGTAGTTGTGTTTGTGATCGAAAATCCAGTTACGTCCTCAGTTAAAGTCAAGGTAGCATTACCGCCAAGAGATGCGTCTAAAGTCAAAGCAGAAGAAGATGAACTAATTGCGTTTTGTTTGGCTTTGGTTTGTAGACCTGAAACGTTAGAATATGAATCATTAAAGTTAGCATTAATCCCACTCAACACATCTTCATGAGTTGTTACCCCTGTTTCTATTTCTATATGGTATGGTGAAGTCATTTTTTTAAATTATTGTTACGTTTCCGTTTTCGTCTGTTTGTGTAGCTGGTTTTGTCGCCACTTTAGAGAGAACAGAATCAACCTGCTCTTGTTTTCTACCCGCTAAGACAGTGTTTAAAAATGAAACTGTCTGCTCGTTGATGTCGAATACTTCTGCGGCGTCATTGCCCAAAGCATCCAAAACCTCTTGAGGGTCGCTGTGGTCCCAAACAAGATCCCAACCTTCGTGCCAACACCTTACAATCTCGTTAGCTAACGTAGAATTTATATGCTTGATTCTTGCGGCTTTTCTTTTGGCGCTTGATTCTTCTTTATTTTTATCTAAAATACTCATTTTTATTTTTTAATTAGGCCATAAGCATTCGTTACTCCAGATCTCGTTGCTAGGCCATTCAGGTCCGCAGCACTCATTCCAAGGGCAATCATCGTCCCATGTTACAGAATCTTTCCATAAAGATGTACAGCAACCAACAGCAGCAACCGCTCTTCTGACGGCTCTGCCAATCACATTGCCAGGCATTCTTAGGAATCTCATTTTTCTTTATTTAGCGTTGTAAACAATAGCGTCACCGCTTATTTCTATAGTAGTCCAATACCCGACAACACAATCACCAAGTGTGATAGAAGCTCCAGAGAAATTATCTATATTTCCCAGTGTACCAGCCCCGATTGTGCAGTCATCCAAGGCATGAATGGCCATGAAGGCGCCAGTTATTGTTTGGGTGCCTGTGACTCTTAAGCCACCATAACCTCCTAGTTGTTTTACAAGACTTGATTGTGTTGATGCGGACATGTAAATAAATACACATCTAATCTATTTTTTACAAATATTTAAAAGAGATTCTTCCGACATTTTTAGTTTCGTCAGAAATAAAACCAGACAATAATACACCTTTACCACAAAAAGCAACCGATTTCATATCAAATATGTATTTAGAGCCGTTACAATAAGCCTCAAAGACTTGCTGCCTTTTGTCGAAAACAAAATCAGACATTTCAAAAACCTCATTCTCTAGATGTTTTGTCGCCGAGTTTGTTCCTATTACTTTGAATTTTAAGTTTTTCACAATGAGTAAGTATTGATTCTCTATTTAAATACACATGATCGTATTCTGAATGCTCGTTTTCTTTGTAAGTTATAGCCTTTATGTATCTTTTTAGGAATATTTTGTAGCTATTTTTCTTACTGACCCTCATTACCTTGCCTTCTATCTCCTCGACGCCTAATTTGTCTAAGGCATAAATACATAAATCATAGAAACAAACCCTCATCTCAACAGGGGATAGCTTAAGGTTTGTATTGGGAAGTGCAAAATGCAAATCTATAAAATCATTATTACTTTTCTTGAAGAAAGCAAAGAATAGGTAGTCCCCACCAGAGGAGACAGAGCATACAGAAAGACGACATTCGTGTTCTAGGCTTTTTACAAAATTATCAGAAGCAATATCCCTGAAAGATATTGACTTGTTGTTGTCTATAGATGCAAAAGGAGAGGATTCTATGCAGTATTTTTTTATAATTAAATTCGATTCCTCATTGTCGAAATCAACCAGTTCTACACTCATCTTAGTTTTTCTCTGCAGAGAATATGACTTTAGAGCTTTTGGTACAGCCCAGCTCATCCAGACAGTCTTCTTTTACACAACCTCTTACCGATGCCGCGCAATCAGTAGCCCAAGCTCTAGCTTCTTGGAGCTTAGGGGAATAGCTTTGATGATACCTGCCTTTTTTGTCATACACTCTATAAATAATGTTTTCCATATTCATATATTAATATAAACAAATGGTTTGTCTAGTCTTTTTTTGATAAAGTTTAATAAAGTGTTTAAAAATCAATAAAATGTCATAATATGGGATAAGAAGTGTAACTTGTTTTATGGGAGAAGGATCAGATAAAATAGCAAGATCTCTGTTGGATTTAGAACCATCAGCGATTATAGATTTGTTTGTTATTTATCCAGACATTGTTAACAGCCCTGAGTCTTACGCCCCAATACATAACGGCTCTATATTCAAGAAGGGTGTCGTTTGGCAAGGGACAACATACATTCCTGTTGCTATAGAAATAGACGGGTTCGAAGTTAACGCGGATGGAAGGGTTAACAGGCCAAAAATAAAAATCTCTAATAAAGATTATTTTGTTACAACTATGCTTAAAAAGCATAATGATTTCAAGAACGCAAGAGTATCCAGAAAAAGAACACTTGTTAAGTTTTTAGATGACGAAAATTTCGACGGAGGAAACCCTTATGGAGAGTCTGACCCTTCAGCGCAGATATCAGAAGAGCAGTATATTGTCTCTCAAAAAGTCCAAGAGAACAAAATTTATGTAGAGCTTGAGCTTACATCCCCTTTGGATCTAGATAATTTTCAGGTCAACAGCAGAAGAATCGTTGGCAAATACTGCTATTGGAAATACAGAGGAGATGGATGTCAATACAAAGGATCTCCTATACAAAAAGAAGATGGAAAACCTTTCTCCGATATTTACGAAAAACAACTACCAATAACAGGTTTATCACAACAAGAAGAATACAGCAAGGAAGTCAATTACACAACTGGAGATGTCGTATTTACTAGGAACAACAGAGTTATGGTTTCAGACCCCAACGGGTTAGGTTCTCCTAGACCTTTGCTTAACTACTATGTCGCCAAAACAGATATTAGGGGTTTAGATCCAGACAATAACCCAAAGTTTTGGGATAGAGACGGCTGCAACAAGAAGCTTTCTTCTTGCAAGCTTAGGTTCACATCAGACCAGATTGTTACTAGGTTTGTCAGTTCAGAAGAAGTTGAAAAGATCACAGCTAAGATTGCCTCATACAATGATTCAACACCTGTAAGTATTGACTTTAAACCAAAAAAGCAATTGCCGTTTTTGCAAACATTAAGTGGCACAGGAGGATGGACTATGGCTTACAGTTTTGTCAGAAATCCAGGGTTAAGCAGTAAGGGGCAAACATTTTATTTAAGTACAAACCTAACTGTTTATAATGGCCTAGAAATGACTCATTACGACAGGTCGAACATAGACTATCTATATTATAAAGATTTAAATGGGACAAGCAGGTATATCGGAGTTAAGCCTACTAGCGAGCCATCTGTTGATGGGGAGGAAGGTTATAAATTTGTAACAAGAGTAACACCAGAAAACACAGAGCTCTCTCACTACAACCCAAGAACAAAAGTAAAAACCAGAGGTGTAAACGGATACAACACTAACCAGATTTATAATTTCTTTAAGGTTTTAACTGTTGATAAGACATCGAACTGGAACACCAGCTACACACGAAATGGTATACTCGATACAGAAGTAGAAGGTGTTTGCTTTTGGGACAGAACTTTATCAGACGAAGAAATAGATCTTCTTTATAGGAAGTTAGATAATGGAGCATTGAAGATGAGACCTTACGACGAATTTGCAGATAGTCAAATACCAGCAGAACAAGCAATACTAAACGGCCTTTTAGGTTGGTGGGACCAGCCCTTCGCACTGGATAACAGAACAGGATTTCAAGATCAAAGCAACGAAAAGAACGATTTAATATATAACGGAGGCAACAATAATACACAACCTTTTAAGAAACTCCACAAGTACAACTACTCAGTAAACAAAAACGTTTCTACCCAAGAAGAGTTATCCTACCTTCCTTTCGGAGGTTTTCCAGGAACTGACGGATTCGGATTCCAAAGAGCATAAAAAATGAACAAAGAATCTTTTAAAACAAAAAAACAAAAGAGTATCCTTCTTAAAATAAAAGAATGGTCGTCATTAAATTTTTCTCAAGAAATATGCGGTCTTGTAGGGGAGTCTAATGGAGAGCTTACTGCTTTTTTATGTGAAAATAAATCTATATCTCCTAGAGAAAGTTTTTCAATAGACCCTATGGAGTATTTGCTTTTCACAGAGAACTACGAACCTGTTGCTGTTTTTCACAGTCATATTGTTGGAGATGAGACTGAGTCAGAGAAAGATATTATAATGTCTGAAAATAGTTGCTTGCCTTTTTTTATATACTCACTGAATACAGAAAAAATAAATATCTATACCCCGAAAGTAAGCATCGCTAAAAAAACAACCTTGGAAAAGTTTAAAAAAGAAAATGACTAGTATAAAAATACATGGATTATTAGGACATGAATTTGGAAGTTCTTTTTCGATGGATATCGATAAAGGGTCAGATGTCTTTGATGCTATAGAGGTTAACAGGACAGGGTTTAAAAGAAGAATATTCGAACTCAGTATGGCTGGTTTTGATTACTGCGTTGTTGTCGACGGCAAGAAGTTTATGGACCAAAGCCAGACAAACAGAGATCAGAAAGTCAAAACAGTAGAACTCGTTCCTATCATAAGTGGCGCTGGGGCTGTTTTTTGGGTTGGTTTTGCAATGACGGTTGTTTCTACAGCTGTTTCAATAATGCTTATGCCAGATCCACCAAAGCCGCCAGAGATACAAGCTAATGCAAAATCCTTAGAGAAGTCTTTCGTTTTCGCTGGTGTTGAAAACAGAGCCGCACAAGGTACGCCTGTTCCAGTTTGTTATGGAGAATTATTAGTGGGAAGCGAGGTTATACAAACATGTCTGAAGACATACCCACAAAACCAAGAAACATTTAAGGCATTTAGAAGAAACGCTTTAGACTCCACAGCCACACAAACAAAGACTTCAAGTCAGTTAGAAAAATAAAAAATGAAGCATTTTGAAATAAAAAATAGTATTGCTGGATCAAAAGGAGGAGGCTCTAAGCCAAAGCCACCAGTTTTGAAACCACCTCAGATTGGTGACTATTCTGTGGCTGCATCCTTTTCGTATTCAGAGTCTGTAGACTTAATTTCAGATGGCCCGATAGAAGGACTGGTCAACTCAAACGGATATGTGTTAGATTCCAGCTCGTATATGCAGGGACTTAATTTGAACGACGTACAAGTGGAGGTCACCAACGAAAACTTTGTACAGAGATTCGACGAAGCTATTCAAGAGTTCGAACCAGATGAAAATGGTTATATTAATGATTATATAAACCTTATATCAGGGTCTCATGAAACACTAGGAGATTACGAAGATGCTTTATATGGATTTACTTCTTATAAATATAAATGGGTACAGATAAAGAAACAGGGCGTAGGATATTGGAGTAAGAGCAAAGTTGTTGGAGAAGAACTCAAAAAATATACATACCAAAATCCCATAAAACAATCATCAAGTAAGGTTTTAATATCTCACTTTATAAACCCTGGAGTTTTTAATGAAGAAGGTTCTAGAAATGATTTAGCAGAAAATCAATTTGCATGTATAGATATATCTTCAGCTGAAGGTTATAGCGGGACAGTTGTCAGGTATAATGACAACTCAGTTCATACATTAGATAAGGCCAGAGAAATTTATGCAGAAGCTTCTTTAGCGGCCAAGGTTAGTAAACAAAAAAATAATAGCAGTTATACAAGATATGGATATAGGGATAATGGCTATTCAAGCTATAGTCAATGGTCATATTATTTAAGAAACCACACTTTAGATCAAACAAGGGCTTATTTTGGAGTTTACGATAGAAGAGATAAGCTGAAAGCCAAGAAGATAGCTTGCGGGGGAACTGTTTTCTTCGAAAAACAACTTGTAAACGAAGCCCAACAAAATACACTCTACTCTGAGATATGTCTCCAGTATTCTAATTGGTCAAGAACTTTAGACACGAACTTAGCAGAAGGTGTCTATAGACCAAAAATATCCAACGCCATAGACCAGTTAATAAACACTGTAAATGTAAACAAGCCAAGAACCCAAGGGTTAAGTTCTGAATATTTAAGATATACTTTGGAGCTTCTTGGAGTAGGCCTTAACATAAACCAAGAGGATGGATCGATAGCCGAATTAACTAGAGATGAGATTACTAATTTTGTTAAGGATACTTTGTCAATAACTGACGATAGAGAGGCTTTCGATGAATTTGTCCCTCCTTATTCTTTTGTTTCTTTTTCGTGGAATAAGCCAATAGAAGGGTATGACCCATTGCTACATCAGGAGATTTTTAGAGATCCAAATTTCATAGAAAATATAAAACCAGCTACTAATTATTATAGCGGAGAACGTTTTCATTATGGAGATAAATACTACCTAGTTAATGTAGCTCAAATTACCACACCAGCCACAATCGACGAGGCTTATATTCTTTCAATAGCAGCACAGATAGTAGAACAAGACGCTCCATTGACGAATATAGAGGAATCTTACTCAATTGAGCCTAAGTCTTTGGTTTCTAGGGGAGATTACCTAGGAAAGAGATTGAACTTTTTGATACCAAACCTTGACTCTGATGGTCTTTGGAATGGAAGGGTAAAGGGCTTTTACATGGAGATATTGAATGTCGATAATGATAGATCTGTAGAGGTTAGAGAGAAGAGAAATGGCACGGGTGGTAAATTTTCTGATAAGGTAGAAGTGATATCAAGTAGGGTCGGCAGAAAAGGCAAGTTCAGCTCCGTCTCTATAGAATACTTTAACTTCTTAATGGACAAAGAAGAAATAGCTTACAATAAAAGCATAGATGGCCTAGCCGTATTCGATATATCACAAAGAGTAGACGCCGTTACAGGGGCGAAAAAATACAACTACTCTAATGTGATGATGGAATTTAGAAATGGGAGTCAAACGCAGACTCCATTATCTTATTTCAGAAACATTTTTATCGATCACTTCTATAACTCTAAATTAATTGGACCATTTAACGTCAGGGGAGAATTAATAGGCGGAGCTGGAGCTGTTAGCACAGATTATCGAGGTGTTCAGAAACTTACAGAAAGTAATGATTTAAAAAAAGTCGGCGGAAAACCGAAGCTCAATTTCGATAGTAATTCAATCCCTCCAATGGCGGACGATTTCAGATTGGCCTCTAAAGAAGGAAGTTCTGACTACAGAAATGCAGTAGGGCAAGGAGGAGGTAATAAGGCTTACCACAAATGGAACAAGTCAAAAATAGACTACAACGAAAAGGCTCAACCAATAACCCATATAATAGAAAACCCAAATACATCAGCTTGCTTTGTCACCGTCTCCGTGGAGGCATTGATGGATACAACAGAAGATACATATTATAACGGGACAGGTGGAGAATTGGGAAGCAAAATACCCGCTCCAGTAAATGTATTGGTTGAGACAGGACTTATAAATAACGCTGGTAAGGAATCTGTTTTTGTGCGCAAATTTTTTCAAATAGTAGCTCTTGTCGAAACTGCAAACTATATGGACATAGGAAACCCAGACTCAATAGATTCTATACTTGAATACAAAGATATAAGAGAACTAGAAAGAGATGTCGAGACTGTGGCCCAAGGAGGTATAGACAAACCTTTTCTATTACCGCCTCTTACTTACTCGGAGTTAGCCGAAGATACCGAATACAGAGAAGACCTAAAAGAAAGAAGATACATTAGGGTCACCAAATTATCAACAGAGTCTAACTCTACCTTGATAGCAAAAGAAATGTCTTTAATTAAGGTTACTGAAATAATAGATTCTCAATGTACTTACCCTTTCTCTGCCATAGTCGGAACCAAAGTAGACTCTAGAGTATTCAATGACATACCTAAAAGAACATACAGAGGTAAGTTTAAAAAAATAAAAATACCATCTAATTACTCTCCGACATTTAGAAGCGGAAAAGATAAGAGGTTTTATAAAACCATCGCTGACTTTGATAACACATCAAATAACTCAAAACAAATATACAAAGGAGACTGGGACGGAACGTTTAGAGTTGCATGGAGCGATAATCCAGCTTGGATTCTTTACGACATGTTAACGTCCACAAGATATGGACTCGGTGAACAAGTATTTGAAAATCAAATCAACAAATGGGAGTTGTATTCTATAGGGAGATTTTGTGACGCAGTGGATGAAGAAGGTTTCTTTTTCGGATCACCCGATGATAGAGGAGGATTAGAGCCTAGATTCAACTGCAACATAGCTTTCTCCCAAGGGACAAAGATATTTGATGCTATAAATTCTATCGCAGCTATATTTAGAGGTATAGTTTACTTTAAGAATTCAATAATAAGCTTTTCAGACGACAGGATAAAAAAACCAACGGCTCTTTTTACAAACTCTAATGTGAGGGATGGTTTGTTTTCTTATTCAAGTTACAAAAGAGATGAGAAGTTCAATGCTGTCGAAGTCTCCTACAAAGACAGAAATGACGACTACAAGTCTAAAACAGAATACGTAGAAAACGAAAAAGATATATTAGAGAGAGGTGTGTTTAAAAAAGAGATAACGGCAATGGGCATTACATCTAAAGCAATGGCTAGGAGAGCTGCCAAACACATAATGTATCAGACAACGAAAGAAAACGAGTCGATTATGTTCGAAGCTGGTAATGAGTGTCTGCTCTGTAAACCTGGAGACTTAATAATTGTCGAAGACGACCTCAAATCATTAAGAAATAATATAGGGCGAGTATTAAGCATAGACCCGCAGGAATGCTCAATAAGAACAACCGCGCCATTTAATATCTTACAAAACAATAGCCAAGTCACTGTATATTTACCTACAGGAAATGTTTCCAAAGCCGATCTTGATATTGACGCATCTTTAAAAAGAAAAAGAGTCACCGACTTTAAAGTCAGCGCAGACCCTTCTTATGTTGATTTCAAAAGTAAGTTTGACTCTATTTACAGATTCGATAAATACGAAGCAGGATACAACCCTGAATACATAAAAGAAAATATAGAAGATGAGCTTTATGAGCAATACGCTTCTTACACAGGACTAAATAATAAGTTTATATGGTTTGACACAGAAGCTACTGGATGGGTTTTCTCAACAGGGAAAGCTTTCCAGCAAAGCAATGAATACAACCTGTTTATTTCCGATACTGGAGACAACACATTTAACTTCAAGTCTTTGTCGAGGGGCGTTTCTGAATCTGTGTCTGGTTTTGTTTACGATACAAACTCACTAAATAAAAGAAGTGGGGTAGCAGAAATAAACTTTTCTGGGGCATTTCAAACTTTTGATAGTTTGTTTGATTTAGATTATCAAGGAGGAGTGGAAAGCGAAAAGATAAACTTAAACGGTTCTTCTCAAATAAGAACTTTCTCGGTTACTGGCTGGGGAGGTTACAAGGGGCAACAATCAGAAGAGTTTGGAGATAAACTTTATATAGACAAAAACGACGTTAACTCCAACTTGCTTAAATTTATCCCAGAAGGATCTACCTACAGATTCCAATCAAAAGATACCGAAGACCAGGTGTTCAAAATCACAAGTATCAAAGAGAATGAAAATTATTCTTATACGGTACTGGGTTCAAAATACCACTCTGGAAAGTTCGAAGAGATAGAAAAGGGTGACAAGTCTCCTCAGGATGAAGTGTATGACGATTATAATTCGAACGATTTAAAAATAAACAATACTAATTACATAACATTAGAAAGTCCAAACGCCGACTTAACTTTAATTACAGAAACAGAAGAAGGCAAAGACTTCTTTTCCTTGATAGCTGAATGGGAGCCTGTAGAAAATGCTACTGGATATTACTATTATTTTGAAGAGCCAAATGGAGTGGCAAGCGAACCGCAGACAACAAATAATACTTCTACGTTTTTTGAGCCTCAATACATAGGAAAACACAATTTTAGAATACAAGCTCTTTCGGATATATTTAATAATCAAAGTTATGATAAACGATTTTACGACTCAGAGCCATTTTCAGCGAGCCTGATAGTTGAAGATATAAACACAGAAGAAGATGAGGAACAGGAAGAAAACGAGGGAACTACTTTAGCTGGTGTTACCATTGAATAAAAAATAATACAGTATAAATAATATGTCTATTTGTTGCACACCATTATATGTAAAAATACCATTAGTAAGTCCAACTGGTGATATAAGAATAAAAAGAGGAACTGGCGACTACCCAAGTTGCGGTTACTATGAAAACTATACAGGGTCGCCAGAGTTAAGTAATTACGATTACTATACTGTAGATATACAGTATAACTCTGGTAGTGGTTTCTGGACTTTTTCTGGAAACTCAACAGGATTTAACGATAGCTCTATTTACAGATCTGTTCAAACGGGAAATCCGTGTAATCCAGTAGGAGAATATACTGGAGGTCTGTTTGGTTCGATCAGAATAAATTCTGACCCATTTGGAGATTACCCTATTTACGATTTTGAATCTTCTTTCAAATACGACAGTAAAGATATTTCTATAATTGGCGAAGGTAGCGGGATACACTTAGAAAGAGATGTAACTTTTAAATTTTCTTTTCTGGACAGAAAAAATAAATACATTTCAAATTCAACAGAAATGGAGAATAGCTTGTTTTTTAAATCTGTTTCTTATGATATTTTAAATGAAAACGGAATAGTTGCTTACCCAAACTATTTAGAAGGTTATGTTTCTAAGTTCACATTTACAGAACAGGACAATATAAAAGTATTTGGATATTACGAGCCTAACTTCGGCGTAAGAGCAAGAACAAAGGACGACCTTCTTTCACAAGAAGGAGTAGCCCAAGTCTATACCTACGGAAATAGACTGTTTATACCAGAAATACAAATACAAGACAAACAGGGTACAACAAAATGGTTTGACAGCGAAACTGGCTCATCGACAACAGGAGTTTTACCTTCTGGATCTATCGAAGACGCAGTTATAATAAAGACTGTTTTCGCAAATGACACCAGAAAAACAAGAGCTTCTCACGTAGACGTACATGCTTCTGAAACAGAAAGCTTTGATATTAACGATTCGAATCTTGTCGCTTCTAAGAATTTAGATGCATCAGCAGCATTATTTAATATAGAATTAAATAGTTCTTTTGGATTAGACGTAAATAAAGATTACTGGTTCTCTATGGTGGGCCATTCAAAAATAGGCTCTGGCAATGCAGTTAAATTTGGACCACATAAAATCTACCAAAAAGAAGACGCTCCATTAGCTACAAACGCTCCAGAATTAAATATATCTTACAGAGGAGCAAGCTCGAGCAATGTATTTAAAACAGGGTCAATAAACCAAGAATTAACTGGCTCATCTGGAATAGTAGATAGGCTGTTGATAGACAAGCAAAACTACGGCTTTTCTTCGGGTATTTATGATGGACCTGACTTCTTGTTTAAAACCGTAGAAACAAATCTAAGTGGACAATGGATTTATACTACTTTTGATTATTCCTTGGAATTTAAAAACCCCTTAGACCCATACAGCAATATATCCAAAAATGTAAAACTTAACGCAACAGGCACTTCTATAGATCCGTTGAACAGCGGTATGCCATTGTTTGAAATAAGCGACTCAAATACGGGCGCAGCTGTAGAGCTTGGAATAAATTACACGGAGAGCGGACTGTATCTTGTAGCCAACACAGGCCACGGACACGTTAACTTTAAGTATCAGAGGAATTCTTTTTAAAAGTAAAACAATTGAAGTCTGGGTTATTATCTTTCTTATAGTCGTTCTTAAAGACAGCTAACCTAACTGTCACAGTTTCGCCATCAGCTTCTAAAAAGTTTTCTTTTAAATCAGATAGTTTCATCTTAACCGTCCCAGACATAAACTTATTGCCCTTGGATGTAGCTTTGATCCAAAAGCCACCTATTTGATTTTCAGACCAATTAACGTTCTTGGTCATCGTGAGACAATAGTTGGGATAGAGAAAGCAGGAAATCAGCCCTCAAGTGTTTAGGGGTTTTCATATACTGCTTTTTAGCTCTTCTATACACTCGCCTAGTCGTCGCGTCTTGCGGGTCGATTATATCTCTTATTTTTTTCGCTACTTCGTTGTTCATAATTTTGCTATAAAATTTGAAGAATCTTTTACAAAGCCTAGCTTATCGTAAAACTCTTCATACTTTGGTGTATTCGGATTTCTCTCTGATGTTGATACCCCTATATATTCAAAGCCGTTTTTTCTTGCAAATTTAACAGCCTCTTTAAATAGTTTGAATCCTACTTTTGGGTTTTTTGAAATCCATAGGAATTCAACAAAGAACTTCTTTCCAAACTTTATACTTCTTTCATTTAGGAAAATACATAAAGAGTCGAAACCGCTTTCCTCTTTATTAGCCCAGACGAATACATCGAAATTAAGCAGTTGCTTGTTGGCAAAGCCAGCGATGATTGTGTCTTTGTTGTGTCTTAGATCACAAGCGTGTCCTTGTTCTCCATTTTCGATGTCAAACATTTCATCCATATCTAGGATCACCTGTTTGAATTCGTCTGGGTTTGTTATCCTTTTAATCATTTAGAAATAATACCAATAAGCTTTCTTGCTTCTTTAGCAGGAATGTCATCAAAAGACTTCCAGTCTTTAACGTCTTCGTTAGTGTATTTGCCATCTTTCCATAAACCTCTTAGAACGTCTTTGAAGGCGTCGAAAGACTCTACGCTGTGCTTGTCTCTTAATGTCTTCTCTAGTAGGCCAGAAGGCGTTATAGGGGCACTACTGGATACAGCTGGTGTAGTATCGCTCTTGTTTGTAGATGACCTGTTTCCAGACTTGTCTATTTCATCAGCACCAACAATATGAATATTCAGAAAATTCCTTACACAACGAACAAAAGCTCTATTACAAGCAATGGTCTCTAGAAACTTTTCGCAAAAAGCGTCTGTATTTTCTAGGGATGCATTGGCATAGTCTTCATAACACACACTATTGTGAGAGGATTCATGGTCAGCAGATTCATAGTTTCCAATCCACTCCACATCACAACGAGCGGTAACGTAACCTTCTTCAACATTCTTAACATCGAAAGCAACTGCACTGAAACCCCTCAGCTTGGCTAACTCTTTGATGCCACCGAGCATAATTAGAAGTTGATTATCTCTAAGGCCATCTGTCGAGCTTGGAACTTGCTGCCCTCGCATTTCGAACCATCCTTTATTGGGGTAAAGGAACTCTGACTTGATCATAGCTCTCCAATTTACTGATCCATCATCGTTGAAAACATAATCAACGCACTCAAGAAGACCATGCTCGTCTCTCTTGTAAACATCTGGACCAAAAAGCTTTTTGCTTTTAGCTTGTTTCTTCTTTGCGGCTTTCTTAGACGCATTTTTTGTTTTGCCTACAGCTTCTGTCTTATTGTCTTTCTTGTTCATAAATATAAAAGTAATCTGATTCTTCCCAGTAATCAGCATTATCCACTATATTATCATCAGAGTCAATATTATTCTTCCAAAAATTAGTACATTTGTATATTTTATCACCCTCCACGACGAATTTAAAGGAGAAAAACTTGTCACCAAAGTCTACGAGGTCAGGTTTTTTTGACGGCGGGTCATAAAACTCAACATCTTGATCAAAATAGTCGAACCTAACATCGTCAAGTATCTCTTTGTTCTTAACTAGTATCTTCAGTTTGATTTTTAATCTCTCTAGGAGTTCGAAATATTTTTTAGGTATATTATCTATTTTATTATTTAAAATTAAATGTATACAGTTTATGTTTTTTGCAAAATTCTCAGCGATCTGAGGTTGTAAAATCTTATCTTCAATAGTAATGTCGCACATATGATTAGAACAATAATTATAAAAGGCTTGATCATCTACTTTACCCCTGTCAAGTCTGAGGTTTATTAACGAATCTTTAAAAATGGAAATGTTCTTGTAATCTGTTGGTATTACATCTATTGCAAAATCTTTGGTTTTATTAATAACTTTCGTTTTGAAGTTTATAATCGATTTTTTGTTCGGCTTTAAAATTTTAATTATCGACTCAGCAATCTTCTCAGCTGGTATTTTATTTATGGAATCGTCTGGATCTTCCAAGCCTAAACAGGGTTTTGTACTCCACTCTGGAGCCAAATCAATTTTATTATTTTTATTAGACCAGTAAGGAGTTGTTATTGAGGGGTATATATTTCCATATAAATTTACTATAGGAACACTTTGACTGCTAGCATACTGAGTTAATGCATTATCTATCGATATAAATAAATCAGCCTTGGAGACAATGTAGCAGTTCTTCCTGAAACTTAAATTTGGATAAATATAATCCGCTCTATTAGTTAAATTTTTACCAGAACCGATAATGACGACGCTAGTATTCTCGCTTTGGAGTTCATGCTTGATCAGATCAAGAACTAAAGAGAAGTATCTGTAGTTTTTTGAATTAATATTTTGTTCGTTATATAAAACTATATATTTTTCTGGAGTGACTGGGTAGAAGTGCTTATTGACCACGGGTTTCTTAGGGTCGACTTCTAAATTTTTTGAGTATTCTTTAAGTAAATGTGGCATATTATTTTCCGTTATGTATGTAACAAGGGACCTTCTGCGTCGTAGTAGCTGGGTAGTAAGCGGCTTCAAAGAAACCTTCGTGACTACCGAAACCTTCAAGGGAAATAGGATTATCTAAACCACTTGAATATGGAATGCATTTATGGACACAAGGATTGTCCTCTATGTATTCGAAAAACTCAGGCTTGGTGAATATATAAATATTTGATCCTTTATGTTTTCTCTGTAGGTTTTTAAGAAGGGAGTTAATCAACAGAACATCTGTGCCAGACTCAGGAATAACGACAGCGATACGGTTTCCTTTGTCATCGTCAGACATCAAATCATCAAACACTACAGGCTTCTTTAGATTTTCTTTTTTTGCTATGTCTATAAAATGATGGTATATAGAATTTTGATCAAGCTCGCCAGACTCTAATTTCTGGAACCAGTGTTTAAATCCATCAGTTCTTTCGTCTACATAATCATTAAGCACATTTTCATACAGGTTTATTACAAAGTCCTTGTTGTCTAACCCCTCAGGTTTTTCGTAAAGATCATTATAAGAAGCGTTTTTTATATCCAAGTCTTCATCTAGATAAGGCATTGCATCTATAATGGATTCTAGCTTTTTGCCTATAACCTCTATGGAGAAGTTTTCCATCACCCAAGACCTAGCCTTCTTGCCTGTTTTTGCTCTTTCTTCCTCAGACATATCAAATACCGTATTTAGCATTTGCTTGATGCTCTCAGCGTCTGTAGAAGCTTTGATAAACTGAGTACCTGGTTCTCTGTATTCATGCCAGCTAAGAGGCAAACCTCCGCTCTCTTCTGAGCAGCTATCCTCGCCACAAGAGTAATCTGTTACCAAAGTTATAAGCTCTGTCAGTTTGGCTTCTTGCACTGGTATTTCCTGACCACCACTAGTGAACGGGTGACAATAAACATCCATAAGGTTATAAACTTCGTTTAACTGATCCTCGGAAACACCCGCGCTTACATTAGCGGTGTTAAGAGTCTCTGACCCGCAATCTCTACATTTTTGATTTTGACCAGTGTAGCTTCTGACATGATAAGAATTGCAAGAGGAACAGAAGTAGGTGGTTAAAATATCCTCCCTGTCAATTTCCTTCTCTTCCAGTAACCTCATTATATCCCATCCCTCTGACCAGTGAGTGTGAAGAAGTAATTTGGCGTTCTTTTTTTCTTCTTTGAAAAGCTTGAATCCGTCTAGTAGGTTGGGTACGGACTTTCTTAATTGATTACGAAAAACAAAGCCAACAACAAAATCATTTTCATCTACGCCATGAAAGTCTCTTAGTTTTTTTCTATCGTCATCACTTAGTCTGTTAAAGTTTTCCACATCCAAAGAGCCACGTAAAGTTTTTACGTGGTCGTAGCCTATTTTCTTGAAAGCTTTTTCAGCGAAAGAAGACCACACAAAATAGTTTTTGATTTTAGGAGCATACTCCACGGCTTGAGGAAGAAGCGGAAGACTGTCTAAGGTCGTCCATACCATGCAGTTAACTTTGTTCCACCAAGGTTTGTTGTGATAGTTTGTGAAGGCCCATATGTCTTCTGAACCTATATATACGTCAGGCCTTACTTTCTCTACAATATTGTCTATTTCGAAAAAGCCATACCCATCAGACCTCCTGTCTTCCTCAGACTTAGACTGGTGATCTTTAGAGACAGCTCCATAACAATCCCAAGGAAGAGCCTCTAGAGACGGATCTCCAGACATCTTCATGTTTGCTGCTTCTACTACTTTGTATTTATTTGTTTTATATAAATACTTTAGAACATTCTTTTGGTTTTTTCCGAAACCAGTGAATGCTTTGCAGAAATTGGAATGTATGAGCACGGTTTTCTTTCTCATTACTTATTGTTTGTTTTGTAGGTAAATATTTCGTTTAACACAAATTTAAAATATTCAGCAAGTAGGTAAGCTTCAGACATCTCTAAACCAATACCAAACTTATTAGCAGAATTCCTAGCGACAGAAAAAGAGAAAGCCTTTGTGCCATCATTTTTAGTATAAGGACTTAATGATATAGAGGTTTTATTGTCGTCGAAACTATGAAACGCATTAAACTTATCGTAGTTTTCTATAGCATAAATGAAGCCACCTAATTCGCTTTCGTTGAATTTAACAGAGGCGCACTTCTCTGGATTCTTAGCGTTCTCAGCGAAAGAGCCGCTTCTCTTGTTGTTGTTCCAAGAATGCTGCTTGATTGCGGTCATATATAAACAAGGAGTCTCGCTTTTCCCTTGGATGCCTAAGCGGAAGCCAAAGGCGTTCCCTGTGTTTTTGGAATTTGGTTTGTAAAATTGAATCATCTTGAAATTATCATATAAAAATAAGTTAGATTTTCAATTAATTATTTTATGTGATCAGTAATTAACTATAGGGCTTGTTATAACCTTTTTAAGAGTTTCGCTAGCGACACCCGAACAATCCAAACTTTTTAAATTATGGAAAGACTTTGAGAACCTTAGGCAGATATCGAACAGCCTATCTGGTCTTCTGGTTTCGAATATAGTCTCCTCTATCAAGTAGTCAAAGAGTATTCTGGAAAAGAATAATCCGCTAGATATTTTAATGCAGGAAGAGAACTCCGACTTGCTTTCTATAAAGCTGATGTTTTTGAATTCGCAGTATTTCTCAAAAAGAGATAAGCAAGTAGGTTTTGAAAACCCTGAGTTCACGCATAAAAAAGCTATGTCGAAAAACTGACTGCCAGAAAACGTAAGGTTGAAGTTTTTGAGTTTATAAAGACCATCCCTAGTTACTATATTATCAAAAGACAAAACTCCGTGACAACACTTATCGTTACCAAGTAAAGATTTTTCATACTCCTTGTAAACCTCCTCGTTGAGCATTTCAAAGGTATCTTTAATTTCCTCTAGCTCATGATTTATAGATACACTATGACTTAAGATTTTAGAACCTTCTTCTAATCTAGTATCTCTCAGGTATAAGTCTAAATAATTCTTGAACGAAATTTCAGCTTTTAAGTTGGCGAAGTTGTGAATCGTGTAAAAAAAAGATTCAATGTTTTCAAAAATAGAAAGAACGCCCTCGTCCTTTATGTTGTTCCCGTTATCGTGACTGCAGATGGAAAATATCAAATCAGAGCCGACCCTGATCTTACCTGAATCCAATAGGATTGGAATGAAACCCGAGTCTGAATTGTTTTTATAAAAGTTTATTTCATTTAGTATATGCTCGCAGTTTTCATCTAATGAGATTTTTACAGAATAAGAATAACCATCAACACCCTCTACTTTGTATTCATCGAAATTTTCGTTGCACTCTATTTCTGATATCTTTTCTATTTCAATCTCTAGTTCGGATTTGTCTAAAACTTGAGACACAAACCTATAAGAAGCTTCTTCTTTATCAATTTCTAGATCACAATTAAAAGAATAGGCCCTTCCAGTAAATAATTGAGACGCATTCATATGCTAATTATACTGGAAGGGCTGTTTTTTTCTAATCTATATAATCAGACTAGACTGCGCCAATTTTCGAACCTTGCAACTTAAGACCGTTGAGGCTTGTCTTAGCAAGCTTGCGTTTGTTTTTGGCGTTACGGTCATAAACAATCACATACGATGGGCTTTCTGAAACGAACTGAGCATTGAGCGCTTCTCCAGCTTTTGTGTACAGACCAAAAAAACGGCCTTTGCTTGTACGGATTGCTTTCATGATTTTGTTTTGTTGTGTTTTGTTCATGTTTTATATATTAGACTATACTTAGTTTGTTGTCAACACTTTTTAGCATTATTTCTGATGTTTTTGAGTTTTTGACTACCAGTTTTGCAATAGGTACTTGAACTTTTTCTCGGATATACCTTTTGACATCTCTTACATGCATTTTTTTGCTTTTAATATCGTTAAAAATACAATCTACAGAGGTGCTTTTTACTATTATTCTTATGTTTCTCTCGTTTAGTTTGTCTTTTACTTTATCGAGCTCATGCTTTATGATTCTTTTGATGTCTGAGTCACCAAGATCATCGAAAACCAAAACATCATTGATTCTAGCTAGTAATTCTGGCTTTAGCTTGCTCTTTACAGAGCTTTTGTAGGAATCTTTTTTGTTGACTTCGTCTTGAACGAAACCCATGCTTGGTTTAGTCGCTTTTTCGTGGCCTATGTTGCTTGTTAGTATTACTATTGATTTGGAGAAATCAATTTTATTGTGTTTGTTATCCTCTATGTAACCCTCATCAAGTAGATGAAGCAATAAATTTAAAACTTGTGAGTCAGCTTTTTCCACCTCGTCGAAAAGAACAACGCAATTTGGATTATCCTTTAAAAATTTGGTAAGTAATCCTCCTTCTTCGTGACCAACGTAGCCAGCATTAGAACCAATAAGTTTACTGATTCCCGTCTTATCATAAAGCTCGCTCATGTTGATTTGAAGCATAGCTTTTTCATTTCCAAAGAAATTCTTAGCTATCTTTTTGGCTGTATAGGTTTTACCGACACTTGTAGGGCCAACAAAGAACATACTAGCCAAAGGTTTGTCGTCGTCTACCAACCCAGCCTTTACACAACTAAGTAAATCGTTAACCTTCTCTAAAACATCAGGCTGGCCAAAAACTTCCTTAGACATCCTGTCTAAAAAGGAAGAGAAACCCTGTCTGCTTTCTTTTATTTGGTCTACTGAAATTTTACTGTGTTCTGATATAACTTCTAAAACATCGCCTTTGTTGACGGCAATTGGTTTGGTTGATATTTTTTTATTAACTTTGTCTAGGTCTGACAAAAATGAGCTAAATTTTTCCTTTACCTTTTCTACAGAACTATCTCCTGAAGCAAGGAAATCTACGAAGTCTTTATGGCTGCTGATTAACTCTTCGCAAGGTTTTGAATTATTGATTTTGATCCTAGATCCAACTTGGTCAATTACATCGAAAGCTTTATCTGGAAAATTTTTATTGCTTATTAGGTTGTCGGATAAATCTACCACACAATCAATAATAGACTTACTATATTTTACGTTGTGATATTTTTCATACTTAGACTTACAATTATAAAGTATTTTTTTGGTATCTTCCTTAGTGGGTTCTTGCACCTCTATATTAAAGAACCTTCTTTTCATTGCTGAGTCTTTCTTGAATATCTTTTCGTATTCATCAGAAGTAGTAGAGCCAATACATTTTATCTCACCCCTAGCCAGCATTGGCTTTAACATGTTCGCCGCATCTATGCTTCCCTCTTGATTGCCACCTGCTCCAAATATAGTATGAATTTCATCAAAAAACAAAATAATATGAGGGTTTTCCTTAGCCATCTGCAAAAGGTCTTTGAATTTAGTTTCAAACTGACCCCTATACTGAGTGCCAGAAAGCATTGTACCCAAATCCACACTCATGATTTCCATGCCCAAAAGACCAGAGGGTACTTCTGCCCTGCAAATTTTAGTAGCCAAAGCTTCAACTATTGCCGTCTTACCAACACCAGCGTCACCAGTTAAGATAGCGTTGCTTTTGTTCTTTTTTAGAATAGTTTCAACAACAAGATTTATCTCGTCTTCTCTTCCGTAAACATCTGGCAAAGAACCTTCGCAATACATGTCGTTTAAGCTTGTTAAGAACTTAGGAAGCTCTCCAGATTGATCTACGCTAGGCTCTCCTAAAGAACCCGTTAGATCTCCAAAATCAGCCAACAAATCATCCAAAGATAATGGATCTGGATTGTCTTCCTTATCTCCTTTTGCATAAGAATGAAGTGTTTCCTTAAAATCCTCCAAGCCAAGATCTGGGAAAACATAGTATGATGTTTCCAATATTCCTAGAAGAACATGCTCAATGCCAACATAGTGGTGTTCTAAACTTTGAGATATACTATTAGCGGAGTTCATTGACTCAATAACCTCCTTATGCCAAGGATCAGAATTTTTATTGGCATGAAACTTACCGCTTAACGATGGGTTGTCTTCACATGCAATTATTTTCTCATGTATAAACTCAGTCCCTAATGGAAAGTTTACACTGACTATCAAGTCTTTAAGAGATGATGACATGTTTTGAATGCACCCGTAAGCTACGTGCAGATTGTTAACATTATTATGCCCCATTTCTTTGGATAAATCATAAGCATCTTTATAGGCTTTTTTAGCCCTCGGTGTTAGGTTAAAGTCTTTAAATATCACGTTATTAAATACACTCATTTTAGTTCAGATAATTTCATATAAATTTTTTCTTTCACGGTATTTATTGAATCAATAAACACTATGTCTTCTCCGACATCACCTGTAATTATAGCGACATCACCCTTGTTAGGTAACTTTTTACCAGAACTAATGTACTCTGTCAACCTTTCATTCCTGTCTGAGTCTAAAAATAAACCACAAACGGAACCTACATCATCTTTCATTTCTAGTCTCGCATACTTATTACCGTTTCTGCTAGTTCTTTTTATAACGTCTGTGACCGTTCCTACGAACTTTATCCTTCTTCTGGCAGAAGAGTTAGCTATGTCCTCTGAAGTATGAAACGAAACAGAATCTCCAGAGCTAAAGATATCTCTAATGTTGTGTGAGTAGCTGTAACCTAAAAGCTTCTCTTCGAAATGCCAGTTAGCATACTTTATATGACTTGTATTTTGTTCGTATATTTTTTTATAGGGTGTATATTTCTTCTTGAATGTATTGAACCTTCTTTCTGCGAATAATACCCTTCCGTCATCAGCAGGAGCCTCGTTTTCTTTGAAGTGTTGTATTGTATTCAATACATCGAAATCAAAACGCTCTCCTACTTCAATAATGTTCCTTTTTTCTCTGTCAGTTAATATGTTGAATGTTTGAGCTTCGAGAACTAATCTGCAACGATCAGTAACCACGAAAGAATCAAGTAATCCAGCCTGAACAAAAGCCGACATGGTACCGATATTAACGCCGCAATCTTTAGCTGCTATAAATATATCATATTTGTTTTCGAACTTGTTCTCTCTGAATTCAATCAGTGACTCTACAACCTTGCCAGAAACTCCCTTGATGGAATTTAGTCCATATCTGATGTTCTCATCATCGATTTTGAAGTCAAAATCAGACAGGTTTAAATCTGGAGGTAGTAATTCAATGTTAAAGAAGGAAAGCTCTTGCGATATTTTAGCTATCTCTTCGTGAGAGTTAGGCTCAAACCTAGCCATCTTTAACAAACTAAGGAAAAACTCTTGTGGGTGGTTGAATTTTAAATAAATTGTAATTGCCGCCAAATAAGCATAAGAGATACTATGAGACTTATTGAAGGAATAGTTGGCTGAATCTTCTGCGACCTTCCATAGAACATCCCCTATTATTGGGTCCAAGTTTCTTTCCTTGATTTTGTCCTCAATCTTAGCCTTCCAAGCTGGCATATCTTCCACCTTTTTCTTGCCCACGATCCTTCTGAGTTGTTCCGACTCATCGAGACTAAAACCTACCTTAACAGCCATTTTCATCAACTGCTCTTGATACAGAGGAATACCACCAGTGTAACTGAGTATGTCGTCAAAAAATTCATGGACAGATTGGAACTCTCCAGTTCTTGCATAGTCTGCATATCTGTCTTTAAAGTCTAAAGCTCCAGGACGAGCAATAGCAACTACAGCAGACAACTCCTCAAGGTTTTTTGGAGCTATCTGTTTACACACCTTAAAGTTGGTTTCAGCCTCAATCTGAAACAAGCCTTTGGGTTGCCTCAAGCATGACAGCGCATCATAGATGCTTTTGTCTCCAGGATCGATGTCAGCGGCTTTAATGCCTAATTGGTTACAAGTATCATTAACAACCGAAAGCGTCCTCAATCCAAGTATATCGAACTTAACGCTAAGGCTAGCAACGTCATCCATATCGTAACCAGATACTAATGCTCCATCATTAGTTTTTTGAAGGGGCATTATATCCTCTTGGTTGTAATAACTTATAGAAATGCCAGAAGGGTGAACTCCTGTATTTTTAATTAAGCCTTCTAATTTTTTTGCTATTTTATAACATCTCTCATGATTATCAGCAAACTTTTTAAAAGATTCGCTTTCCTCATAAGCAATATCTAATTTTGCGACCTTGCCAAAATGCTTCGGTATAGTGTCGCTAATCTGGTTAACATCCATTTCGGATAATTCTTCCACTATCTTACCGCACTCTTTCATGCAGAGCTTCGAGCTTAGTGTATTGAGAGTTAAAATTTTGGAAGTTCTTCCTTCGTATTTGTCTTCAATATACTTAATAACTTCAGCCCTGCGATCATAAGAAATATCGTTATCAATATCAGCGAGTAAAGAACCGTCAAGAAACACTTCTCCCTCATGCTCAATTTTCCTTGCTCTGCTTTTGGAGACAAATCTTTCAAAAAATAGTTCATATTTAATTGGGTCAATATTAGTTACACCGAGAAGAAACAAAACTAAACTACCAGCAGCACTTCCCCTTCCAGCACCAGTAGGGATTTTGCTTCTTTTGCAGTAATCCATAATATCCCAGTTAAGAAGTATGTAGTCCACAAAGCCGAGATCATCAAGAATATCAATTTCCATCTGAACCCTCTCATAGTAATCATTTTTGTTTTCAGATTTAGTTAAAGACTTATCTCTAAGACCTTTTCTGCATAACTGCTTCAATATCTCCAAGCTAGAACTACCATGCTTGAGGCCTAGTGATTCTAGTGTGTCGTCTGGAACGACAATCTCTGGTAATTTAACTCCTGCTGGGAATGGATTCTTGTATCTCATAGTTCGATATCGTAAAGTTGTTTGTGGAATATTTCGAAATTCATTTCGATGTCGTATAAGGCATCATGCAGTCTGTCTTTGTCAAAGTCAATCTCATATTTTTTAAGAAGTGTTAATTGAGAAGTCTTCAAACCTCTTTCTCTATAGTTAAGCCACCTATACTGCCAATATATAAATTCTTTTTTGTTTACTGGTGACTCTTTTACAATGGCAGTAGCTATCGCTTTAGTGTCAATGATTCTATTGATATAGTCTTGATGCAGGGGTTCTCCAATAAGCTTCCTCCATACATCTATCATGTAAACATCGAAACCCAAAAGGTTTTGGCCCACAATCTTATAGGAATCGTCATATAAATACTTAGAGAATTCATCCCAAACCTTTTTAGGGTCTTCAGCTTTCTTTTCATACTCGGCCTTATTGAAACCAGTGATTCTTGCTGCATCTTTAGAAACACTCAGGTCATCCCATTTGATTAGCTTGTCATATTTTTTAATTATCTTGTTTCCTTCCGCAACAATCCAAGCCGCTTGCCAAGGTTTTGATTTTACTAAATTCAAACCTTCCGTCTCTGTGTCAAAAATAATGTATTTTTGTTTTCTATTATATCTTAGTAGGTCGTCGTTCATTACTTTGTTTTTTCTATATAGGATTCTAAGCAAAACTCATCACTAGAGAAGTGATTTAAATTTGGACAGGATAATGTAGCTTGTCTTCCGAAGCTTCGGTTGCAGAGGATTTTGTAAGTTTGGAGAGCTTCGACATCTTCTTTGTTTTTATAATATATTGACTTTACAAAACTAATAGGGAAATTACCATCGGTAAACTCTAAAACTTTCTGCTCAATAAGTCTGTCATAAGGAAGGTTGTTTTTCTCAACCCAAAATCTAGGATTGAGACCTTCAAGCTCTGGTATACAATTCTTTAAAAACAAGTTATTCTGATGAATAAAGCTATCGTAAAAGGGGACTACAAAAGAAAGGCTATCATTATCCCAAAATGACCGAAGCTCTTCGTATGTTATTTTACCTCCGTTATCAACAAACGCCTTAGAATAAATTTTATTCATTAGCTTGCAGCCTTTGTCATCCAAAGCAAATATAACGCACTTGTGATCTGAGTCTTTACATTCTATGGAGTTACAGAGAGTAATCCTCAGACCGTATGTTAGATCTATGCCGTTTTTTACACAGGCATGAAAAGCCTTCATAAAGCTGGTTAAGTTGTCTTCAACCAAGGTAAGACTTTTGAAGTCTTTGTCTTTGCATATCTGAACTATCTCATCGATAGTCAATATACTTTTACCTACTGAGTAGGTCGATTTGAAAATAGGTTTTATCACACCACAATCATACCAAATAAATAGTCTACGTCAAGACTAAATAATAAGCATTATCTATGAGCAGGGCATCCTGGGTAATGTTTGATTTCATATGAACCTCCCTCTGGAACCATATCTTCAGAAAACTCGTCGTCAAAACAAGATTTGTGAAAATTGCCTTCAGAATTTTTAATATCATAATAAAAGAAATCGAACTTCATCCCGCAATGCCACATAGGTGTCCCATCTTTTTTGAGTTGGCCCTTCTCTTTAGCAAAACCGCAAAGAAGCTTACAACTGAAAGAACCATCGCTAGGGAAACCTTTGTATGCTGCCATGTTTTTGGTAGCAGATTCTTCTGTGAAATTGTCTAAATACTTTTGTATTTCTGTGAGGTGATGTTCGAAACCATGAAGGTCATGCTCGTCCAGAGGTTCCATTCTTACTATACCGCTTTTCTTAATGTCAGGTATTAAGTCAAACTTAAGAAACAAGAACTCACTTTGTTTTGTTTCGTATTCTGGAAACAAATGCTTAACTGCAAGACTATACATCAAGTCCTGCATGTTATCTTCCGCGTCTTTACCTTTGAATGTTTCTTTGCTGGTTTTAAAGTCTCTAATTAAGGCGTATTTTTTATCTTTGTATAAAAACAGTTTGTCTATAAACCCTCTGATTTTATATTTTACAACACCATCATTAACAACAATATGAAAATCTTTCTCAGAATGTTCTTCAGTAGGTTCTTGGTCCGTATTACCGAAGAAGTCGTACATCAAGCCATTAAGGGTCATCTCCTTCATCATTTGAACGTTAGTTTCGTCATCAATGCCCTCCCTGATAGCGTGTTTCATTATTAACCTTTTAATAGAAGGAACACTAAATACATCGAGAGTCCTGATTATTTCATCAAAATAATGCTTCCTTCTTTTTTCTCCCAACACTTCGAAGATCAAGTGACATATAGACCCTCGTCTAGCTCCGTCATTACTCCTGTCTGGAAGTTTCAGTTTGTACTTAGACCAATACAGCCAAGAACAACTCTCTGCTGTTTTGATTCTGCTTGCCGACAATGTTGTTACTGGTTCACTCATTTAATTTAGATGCCTTTCTTATATGTGTTTTAGAAAACTTCATTTCGTTATCTGCAACAAAATCAGATATGAACTTTCTTTGTTCTTTGCTGTCTGGAGTTTCTTTGGACCAAGAAGCCAAGTCAACCTCTTTCAAGTGAGCGTCTCCAAGATCGTTGAAGCCCTTTGGAGGGTTCTTGATGCACAAAACATCTAGATCGAAATAGTTACTCAATTTTAAATAGTTTTTTATAGAAGCCATGAGACCTCTATTCTCTTCAGAGTGAAAATCGTTATTACCAGCAAGAACAATCCTGTTCATCTGTTTGCTAGAAAGATAAGATATTATAGAAGAACTGACAGAAAGCCCAAAAATTACTAAAACGTTTTTAACGCCCTGTTGATACAGAGACATTGCATCTCCGATACTCTCAACTAAATAAACTTCACATTTAGAATCTATGATGGAATCAACTGTTTCTGAATTAGGAATATAAGCTGGATAAATCCAGTTATTCTTTTTGCCTAGATGCTTCCATTTTGCATAATCATTATCGTCAACTTTCCTCCCAGAGAACCCTATGATTTGAGAGTGTTCATTATAAACAGGGAAAACCATCCTGCGATACATATTGCCCCCGCCAGCAAGACCAACCCTAAAATCTTTTTGGGTTTCTTCTGAAATGCTTTTGTTTAAGTAGAAATTGTAATTAGGGAATAGTTTATCTAAAACCGAATCGTCGTAAGTTTTTTCCATTTGTATTAAGGTGTTTTGTTTGTATTCAGTTATCTCATGATCTTTAGAGTTGAGAGACTGCAGTACTGTTTTGAGTTTTTCTTTATCTCCTTCAAGAGTCAGCTTTACCAAAAGCTCCAATGGCTTCGGGCTTTCAAACCTAACGAAGTCACTCCAAACCCCTGAATTTTTATAAATCTTAACAGCCGTAGGGTTGTCTCCATCTCTATAAAGAGCGTTGGTTCTCCAGTGGTCGCCATTATCTATGAGTTTGTAACCCATACTTTCTAAGACTTCCTTCATATTGCTAGAACTGATCAAAATCTGGGACTTCTTCTGTTTCCGAATCATCTAGGTCTGCCGTTCCTTCTGCAGATCTTACTATATCCCTAAGGTCTCCACACTCTGTAATCTTGAAGTTGTGGAATTCAAGATTGACAAAGTTCTTCCTCAAAGCGTCTCCTACTTGAACGGGTTCTAAAGCTCCAGCGACATCTTCTCCCAAGTGTCTGCTTTTAATGTTCACTAATTTATGAGTCCCAAATCTATTGCCTTCTATTTCTATTTCATCAGCTGTTTTATTTCTTAGGATAAACATGTGAGAGCAAAACTGAATAATTCTATCAGAAAGGGAGACAATACTTTCGTCGTCCACAATGTTTTGAGCATTTCTGTTATTAGTAATTCCATATCTGTTCGACTGAACGGATGTTATCATTGGTATAATAGGCTCTCCTTCATGAAGAATTTCTTTTTGGACGCATTTTTTGAACTTGTCAACCATCTCACCAACAAGTTGCCATTCATTCTTATTGCCAGAACCTTCGCTTGTTGTCTTAATATAATCGAAAGAGAAAACCATTTTGTTTCCTCTGCCAACTTTTGACAAGTAAAACCTTTTAAGGGTGTTGACCATAGAGTCTACGTCCATACCCCCAACATTATAGTAATAGAACTTAAGCTTTTTAACCTTTGCCCAAGTCTCTCTGACTTTTTTAACTACATCTGGACCAGCCTGTCTCCACTTACCACTCTCAAGAAGATGCATTGAGATACCAGACATAGAAGAACACTGCCTCATGATAAGCTCTTCTTTACTCATTTCCCCATTGTCAAAGTGAAGAATTGGAACGTCATACTTTGCACCTACCCAACTAGCGTAATGCATACAGAATTGAGTTTTTCCTACTCCAGATCTAGCGACAACAACAGTTATGTTGCCAGGTCTCAATAGAGAACCATACATCTTGTTTGTCTTTGGATGAGGGCCCATCATGCCAAACTCAGTAACAGGATTATTACCCCTGTCCTCAATGACATCCTCCATCTCGTCATAAATATTTACTGGCAAGTCTTCACCAGTTTCATAAAGGTTTATTCTTGAATTATAAACATGATCAGCCTTCTCAACTATCTCATGATAAGCTGTTTCTGGAGAGACATTCTTCATCTCCCTAGCTATGTCTTGAGCGGCTTTATATATACCTCTTCTTACAGAAATTTTCTTAAGCTCTCTTGCTGTTTTGGCAACGTTACCTTGAGGGACTTTCCTTAAGGCTAACGATTTAATATAATCAGAGGGGTTAAGATTATCTTGAAAAGATAATCCCATATTAGCTATTCTTTGAGCTATAATAATCTCATCAACGTCATCACCGCTTTGGTTTGCTTGTTTGATGATTGTGAATATAGTCTTGTGAAGATTGCTTTCTTGAGAATAGAAGTCATCGCTATCTATGAAGTTGGATATATCTGCGAGGCTATCTGAATCTTTAATAAGACCAGCTAAAAGCTGTTTTTCTAATTCTAGGTTATAAATCATTTTGAAGAGGGTTCGACGTTGCCTTCGATAAAGTTAACCATAGCTTGCTTAAGGCCAAGCTCTACTATGGAGGAATCGTATTTTGAATATATCATGGGAGAACCATTCTCTGTGCATAATACAAGGATCATACCTTTATACTTATCGGCCCCACCACTTAACTCATATATCTGTTCTATAAAGTTATCTGGTATTGAAAATTCTGCTTCCTCTTCTTTCATAAATATATATCTTGGTCTTTAAATAGAGATGCTGTAACAACGTCTGTTGAGTATATCTCTACCAGCTTTATATCATTTAAATTGCAGAAGTCAAGCTTCTTTTGATCCCTCTTAAGCTGTTCCAGATACTTAAGCCTAGTCTTGTGAAAATGCTTGACATACTTAGTATGTTGATCTCCTTGGACTTCTACGGCGACTTTCTTGTTTGCATTATAAAAATCTAAAGACATTCTTGTTCCGACTATTCTGAATTCTTCAAAAACAATATCGTGGAGCCAATAATCTTTTAAAAAATCTTTGACGTTTTTTTGAAACTTGCTTCTGCTCTTAGCTTCCCAATCAATCAAATATTTCTTAGCACCCTTTAGGTTTCTTTGTTTGCCTAATGGATCTAGGAATTTCATGTTAACTCGCCTATAGCCTTCTTGAAATAATCAACCAAGAAGTCGGACAAGTCTTCGCTGCTCTCAATTTGCTTAAACACGTTAGCCTCTCCTTGTATTTTCTCAGGGAACTCAAGATTATTCTCAGTAAGAAGCTCTAGAAATTCTTCTGTAGCTTTTATCCAAGAACCCTTCTTTATCAAAAACTCCCAAGCAAATAAGAGATCCACAATTTCTTTCTCAATCCAAATAGATGTGCCAGATGACCTTCCGTATCTTACGGGGTATGTGAGCCTTGTATTAGTTTTTTCATTAGGGGATTTTTTAATTGTAACGCTAGCAAAATGACCTACTGGTGGGTTCTTCTGGGTATCCATCTTTTTTATAGATGGGTTTTTTAGAATTATATCCTTATTGTACCTGGCCTCAAACTCAATGATCCAGTTAGCAAAGTGTAGTAGAGCGTTTCCTCCTGTAGCACTTGTTTGTCTAATGGGAGCTTTACTGTATGGGTCTAATTTGATGTCTGCCCTAACCTGAGAAATAAAGATAGCCATGTGGCCTCTCTTAGCCAGAGCTATAGACATTTTCTTCATAAAGGTTCCAGCCACAACCGCTCCGCCAGCAATTTTGGAAGAGTCCTCGAAGGGTTTATCCATATCGTTTTTTAAGATTAGCCCATCTACAGAATCAAGAAGAAAACAATATTTAGTTTCTTCGTCATTATTTGATACTAGTTGTCTCATCAAGTCCACAACGGTTTCGTAGATGTTGGACTCAAAAACGAAACATGTTCCGTCAACCCATTCTTCAGCTTTGGTAACAAACTTGACACCAGATCTTTTTTTCATCTCTGGAGAAAGCCTTCCTTCAGCCTTGAAATAAACAGCTTTTGAGTTTGGGAGCGTCAGCAAAAAGTTCTTTGCTACCTCTAAAGCTTCAGAAGTTTTACCGCCCTCATTCATGCCGCAAAATCTATGCAGTCCTGGGCCGAAACCTCCGCCAAGATGCAAGTCAAACTGAAGTGATCCGCTGGAGATTTTATAATCAATTTCATCTTCGAAATTGTAATGGTCTTCTTTGTTTGATTTTAAGAAGCTATCTAATAGGTTTTTTGAATTTAATTTATCGCTCATCTAGGAAGTCTTTTATTGTTTTGTTTTTCTTTGTGACTTTCTTGTCGTCACCGAACTTTTCCCCTATAGTATAGCTGGGGTATTTACTATTGTCAACCACATAATTGAATGCCCTGAACTTTTGATCCAATACAGCTTTTAACTTAGGGCTGACAAGATAAGCTAATGAGTCCAGCTTCTTGTAGAAGCTAACTATATTCATGAACTCAAGAGAGTAACGATCACATAGATCGTTAAGCATCTTCATTTCCCTAGCAAAAAAGAACCTTTTACCAGTTTTTGGCTGTTCAACCAAACGGATTAGTATTTCTCTCTTATTTATTGTCGATTTGCTTTTTTTGACTTTGTCTTTTTTCTCCGTCTTGGAAAATTCAAAGCCACAAGAACAAACCGACTGCCTAACCCCGACGAAGGACCCGCACGATGAGCATTCTTTTTTACCTCTTGGCATAAATAGATAGTATCAAAGATCAATGTCTTTGTCAACCATCTTTTTAACTAAGCCGTTAAAGTCTGTTTTCCTTACCCATCCAAGCTCTTTCTCCGCTCTGGAAGGATCTCCCAACAGGAGCTCTACTTCTGCTGGTCTGTAAAATTTTACGTTTATCTCAACCAACACATCATTACCATGAAAATACTTCTCGTTAATTCCTTCTCCAACCCACCTGCACTCTTCTGCACCAAATCCAGCGCAAGAAAAAGCCGCCTCCACAAAAGATCTAATAGTATGGGTTTTTCCAGAAGCAAGGACATATTCTTTTGGTTCTTCTTGGTTTAGCATTTTCCAAATTCCATCCACAAAATCTTCCGCATCAGACCAATCTCTTTTTGCATCAAGGTTACCTAGTTGTAGTGGTTTAATTTTTTTGCCTTTTCTTGTTTTGTCAAAAATTTCAGCAACACCCTTGGTTACTTTGCGGGTAAGGAATTCTTCTCCACGACGAATGCCTTCGTGATTAAATAGCCATCCTTGAACGGCATACAGGTTGTAACTTTCACGCCATACTTTTACTAAGTGTCTCGCTGCGGCCTTAGATGCTCCATAAGGGCTTCTGGGGCGCAGTGGGTGTGTTTCGTCTTGAGGGACAGTAATAATGTCACCAAACTCTTCAGACGAGCCAGCGTTGTAGTATTTGCATTTAGGGCAATGTTTGCGAATAGCTTCAAGTTGATAGAGAACTGCCATACAGTTGGTCTCCATGTGGTTAACTGGCATCGTCCAGCTTGCCCCGACAAAAGAATTAGCAGCAAAATTAATAAAGTAGTCTGGCTTTTCATCAGAGATAACAGAAGTCACATTTGACTGGTCAGCAACATCAAGGTCGATCAGCTTGAAACGTGGATTTGATTTTAGGTGTTCTATGTTAATGTGATTCTTAACACTGAGACGACGAACACCTGCTATAATTGTGTGTTCTGTATTCGCTAATAAATAGTCAGCCATTAAGCTTCCGTCCTGACCCGTTACCCCTGTTATAATTACTTTTTTCACTACAGTATAATACAAAGTCAGACGTTATTTTCTATAGATTCAATAAAATACATTGCATTTTTCCAATCTTGAAATCTATACCCTTTATCGTCTATGTAAATTTTAGCTCTAGGCTTTTCGGAGGTAACGTCTGAAATGTATTTTTTAAGATCATGTTTTTTTAACCAATCCCATACAAGCTCCTCACCTGTTAACCCGTTAACCAGGGGCCTGTCTGGTTTAGCTTTTGCTGTGAAAATTACTATTTTATAACCCTTTTTGAATATCTTTTTAACGGCTTCTAAGCTTCCCTCTACGGGTGTATCATATATAGTGCCATCATTAAAACCTTTAGAGTTTTTGTGTATTACACCATCAAAATCAATAGCCACTGAGTTTGAATTTTCAAAAGACTGTAAATCTTTATATTTTTTTATGTCTTTGTTTTTCATTTTAACATATTTTCTATAAAATCTATATCCTCTGGGTAATCAACAGCAATTACTTTAGTAAAGGTTTCGACCATTTTTACTATAATATTATTATCGAGACATCTTATTATCTCTATATCTTCTAATTTTTCTGTTTTTGTTTTTTTATTATTAAATATTTTTAAATCTTTCTTGTTAAAGCCATATATGCAAACCTGCTTATAAACAGCCGAGCCTCCTGATTTAGAAAAAGGAATAGCTCCCCTGCTTATATATAATAAATTTTGGTCGTCACTCAGCGCTATTTTCGGTATCTTTAAATCGTTAATCGATTCTGACTTAGAAATCTTGGAATAACAATTTATAATTTTTTCTGGATTCTCTTTTTTTGATTGTACAACCCTAAGGATATCTTCTGGTTCTATAAGGGGTTCGTCTCCTTGTATATTTATGATTATGTCAGAATCTACAAATTTAGAAGCATAAGCAACTCTATCTGTTCCTGTTACAAGATCGGAAGGTGTTTCTATGTATTTATAACCTGATTTTTTTACTACTTCAAATATTTTATCGCTGTCAGAAGCCACATAAACATTTTCAACACCAACTGCCTGTGAGGCTTTTTCACAAACCCAAAGTATCATTTCTTTGCCAAATAATTTAGCTAAGGGTTTCCCTGGGAATCTAGAAGATTCATATCTAGCGGGGATAATAACAGAAACCTTTTCTTTTTTTTTCTTTAGTTTCTTTATGCTTTCGAATTTTTTATCCTCAGATAGGTTACTTCGGCAGATCTCTTGGGCTTCAGTAGGATGCATACCGCTTAAAGAGGACATCATGTGATTTACAGAGAAACCCCAGTTATATTTAACTTTGAGTTTGCCAAAAGGTTCTAATATATTAATTTGTTTTTTAGTTAAGTTTTTATTTTTATAAAGAAGCAACTGTTCTGTTTTTGTGTTTCCGCAACCCCTTCCCATCCCCAGTATGGTTCCGTCTATATATTCATACCCGAGATTATTTAAATATATGGAATTAGAAAAGGAAAGCCCAAAATTGTCATGACCATGAAAGCCGAGAAGGTGTTTTGTTTGTTTGGTTGCCTTTAAAATAGAAGACATTGTCTTGAATTCAAGGTTACCGTAGCTATCCGCGAAATAAACCCCCTCTAAATGAAAATCCGATATATGATTTAGGAAATCTTTTATTTTGCCTTCTTCTAAAGTAGAGGATTGCATTAAGTTTACAAAAATTTTATAACCCATCGATTTTAAGTATTCGTATACAGGTTTCAAAGAACTTAATTCTTCATACTTGATGGCTACACGGCAATAGGAAAATGGAGAACTGTGAGAGGGTCTTACAATAGAAAGATCATTGGCGTTGTTTTTGAACTCTTTAAGGTCTATCATAAAACATAGATTATCATATGAATTCTCTAGTTCTTTGTTTACTTCATTGTCATCACACCTCCCCCAAAGACCTCTTTCTTTGTTTCGGGATTTGTAACCAAGTTCTATTACGCTGACATAACTGTTTAACGATTCAATCAAATTATTAACCAAATCTTTATCAAAAGTCCAGTTACAATGATATCCTCCATCTCTTAGTGTGCAATCTAAAATTTTCATTTATAATGTCACCCTTTCTATTGAATCGTCCAAAAAACAACTATCGCTTTTTAAACATTTTAATGAAACGTTTTTACTTGCAAAGTAATCCTTTATTCTTTTGCTATTTAATATAGATTCTGATATTTCTCCCGAATACATTTGTGCAGCTGGATTTAAAAATGAAGATCTATTTGATTCTTTATAAAAATGCTTATATCCGTCATCGGCACCTTTGTAAAGATCCCAACCAATAGTTGTTATTTCTTTTATTCCTAAATTGTAAAAAAAACTCAAAACAATTTCGGTCATTATTCCTGGACCCCAATATTTACCCATATTATCTTTTTTAAAAAAATAATCATCGCTTTCAACATTTATCATTTTTTCGGGGTGTCGAGACATATGAAAAAAAATGTCTATATTTTGATTGTCCCAAAGTCCGCAGTCTTGTTTATTAGGAGAACAGCATATAAATTTTGTTTTTTTACTTTGGTATTTTGATAAATTGTTGCAATTAAAAAACTGAAAGTCGCTATAATCACCAAAAGGTATGTGGGATTGTTTAATCGTTGCTATTAAGTGGTCTTCAGATAAGTCTATTACTTTATCTAGCGAAATTTCAGACAAAGACGGGCCACAGCCCAGTATCAGGACTTTGCTTTTTTTGTTTTGTTTTTTTATGTCGTCAAATAACTCTGAAGTTTCCATATTAAAAATGTTTGTAGTAATTTTCGTTTTGAGATTTAGCCATATTAGCAAATGATTGTAAATTTAAGTTAGCTAAATTAACTTCTACATATATCTTGCTTTTAGGGTCTGCATAAATATTTCCAAATCTAGATATATCATAACACATGTTAACGTGATCGCAATGAATATCTGCGCTCCATTCAACTTTATTAAAGACATCTGACTTTATAACAGCAAGACCTCCAAAAGAAGACATCGTAATTATTGGTTTTCCAAGCTTCCAGTTAAACTGGTCATCGCTTTTATAAGATGGACAGTCAGACCAATACATCCCTTGGTTGCCGTGTCTATCTTTGAAGGCGTAAGCATCATAATATGAATCCGCGCAACAACCAAAAGTTAGGTCTTCTATATTTTGCCTGGAATTGGCGGTGACCATAACGGCATCCTTGCAGTTCTCAAGTGTGTCAAGTTGCCTTGAAAAGTTTTCTTTATTGAACTTAATGTCGGAATCTATCAACAGAGAATAATCGCTATCATTCGAGCCAGCAAGTTTTTTGCTTTCATTTCTGCACCTGCACAAAAACTTCATTCTTTTGGGATCTGTAGTTCTCCCAAACTTTTGCATATCTAGGTTCTCTGATTTAAGCTCTCCAGATCTAGAAGACAACCATTCGTCGAGAACTGCGACTGTATTGTCCTTCGAGTCGTTTTCGTAAAAGAAATAAGAAAAACTAAATCCAACTAAAGATTCCAGATCTTCTAGTTGTTTAAGAGTTCTTGAGATTGTTTTTTCAGAGTCTCTCCAGAGACAAAATACAGATACTTTTTTATTAGGCGTCACACATGATTATAAATCACACGCCATCTTCTTCAACTATTTTACAATCTTTTAAATGATCATAAGATACAAAATCATCTGCGTTTTCGAGAACGGAAGATTCATCCCAGCCCCACTCGCTGATTAGTTCTTCCTCGTCCCACTCTAAAGCTTCTGAAGATACTGATTTGTTTACTGGCTTTTTACTCCACATCTTGCAAGACCAGTAACGAGGTGTCGTCTTATCCTTTGCTGTATCACACTTATGTCTAGCTCTAAAGCTACGACGACGATCTGGATCATCTCTTTTGATCTCCATATTTGGATCACCAAACTTAACTACAATAACGTTGCCTGTTTTGGGGCTTTTAACATAAACACCGAATTTCTTTTTTTCTCCTTTGAGTCTAAAAGGTTTGTTGAGTGTCTTTTTTTCAGCTTCTGAATAGAATAGTTCTTCGCATTCAGTATCTTGGTCCCATTTTTCTAAACCAGCTTTAATCAAATCTAAGTTTGCTAAGTTCAAGTCTAAATCAGAGAAGGAAAAGAACGAGAATTCATTTTCGTCTTCTTCTCGGTAATCGTTAGATATAATGTCTTTTTCGGATTCGATATATTGTTCGTCTACATTTTCACCTCTGTTCATCTTTAAGAACATATTAACCCTAGCCATAGCCCACTGGCTTTTGGTTTTGCCCACTCTATGAGTAGAATTATAGGAATCGGAACCCCTCAAATAAACCCTCTTCAATTGGTCTTCTGATACTTGATTCTCGTAATGATCGTTGTGTTTTTGAGCCTTCGCAGAAATAATGGAGGCTATTATTTCAGAGGCCTCTAATGGGCTTAGATAATTGTCCTGAAGATCTTTATTTAAATCTTTGATTTGTTTAGAAAAATCGTATTCCATTATATCAATTGATTACACTAAAATTTTATAATAATGAAATCTTAACCTTCGCAAGATGTACATTCCATAATAGACTGTGCAAGGGCTTGGCTTGGATTTGTGCTTCTCTGGTAATAAAATCCCTTAAGACCCATTTCCCAACCTAAAATCATAAGATCACTAACTTCCTTTGGGGAAGCTTTAGGGTGTACCATAAGGTTTAAGGACTGACCTTGATCAATATACTTTTGGCGTTGAGACGCTTGTATTACAATCTCTTTCTGGGATACTTCTGAAAATGTTTTAAATACATCCTTTTCGTGTTCGTCCAGAAAACTCAAGTGTTGCACTGATCCGTCCTTAACCAAAATTGATTTCCATACGGTTTCTGTGTTTTTACCTTTAGATTCAAGGAGTCTCTCTAAATGTGGGCTTCTGATTGTGAATTTTCCTTTTGCTGAATTCTTTGTATAGTAATTAACAGTAGGCTCTATTCCTTGAGATACTTGACCTAGTATAAGTGAGCTTGTAGTTGTAGGAGCAACAGCCATTGTCGTTGTGTTTCTCCGACCATAACCCTTCAATACTTCTGGCTCTCCAAATATTTTAGCCAACTCTTCGGTGGCTTTGTCAGCCCTTTCTCTTATGGTTCTGAAAATTTCTGCATTTTTCATCTTAGCCTCCATACTTTCAAAAGGAATCATATTATCTTGCAAATAAGAATGCCAACCAAGAACGCCCATGCCTAAAGCTCTATGGCGCTTTGCAAAATTGTGATCAGCCTCCATATAAGGGATGTCTTCTGTTTTGTTTATGTACTCCTCCATTACAGAATCAAGAAGATAAACCATTGTTTCAATGGCGTCAGTCTCAACGATTTCGTCCCATCTTTCCAAGTTAAGAGAAGATAGGCAACAGACGAACGATTCTCCTGGTGATGATGGCAACGCAATCTCATTGCAAAGATTAGAAGCATAAATCTTCATGTCTTTATCTTTGTAGACTTGAGGCGCATTTTTATTTGCGGTATCTTGGAAAAATAAATAAGGATATCCAGATTCAAACTTCTTCTGAACGATTTTTGCCCAGATCTTACGCTTGTCAATATCTCCACCTTTCATGCCCTCCATCCATTCGTCTGTAATTGTAACAGCAAACGATAGATCCTGAATAGGGTGTCCGTCAGACCTAATGCGAAGAAACTCTTCGATATCTGGGTGATCGACTGGGAGATAAGCAGCAAAAGAACCTCTTCGCACACTGCTCTGAGATACCACTGAAGTCACCTTGTCAAATAACTCCATGAAGTGAACCGAGCCAGATGAGCTCCCTCCTGTGCTGATAGGCTTGCCCCTGCCCCTCAACTCACCGAAATAACCAGAAGTTCCAGCTCCGTGCTTGGTTTGCATACCAACTTCTGACTGCTTAGTGAGAATACCCTCCATTGTGTCTGGAACAAAAACGCCATTACAAGAAACAGGTAATCCTCTTTCTCTGCCGTAGTTAGCCCAAACAGGACTAGACAAAGAATAGAAACCAAGAGACATATAATGCTCGAACTTCTCACACAAGTCAGAGAAACTTTCTTTGTGTTCTGTAGGAGCGCGAGATACGAAGTCTTTTTGAAATGCCTCCCCTACACTTAAAACCCTACCAATCAAACTTTCGCCATCAAGATATCCTCTGTTTAAGATCCGCTGCGAAGTTTCGTTGTTCCAATAATATTTTTTCATGCAAATACGCTGTCTAAGTCAAATGTTTGTGATTTTTTTGAATACTCTACGGGGCGAGAATGGAAGAAATCTGTAGAGTTGTTACCCATCAACTCCTCTTCAAACCACATTGTATCTTTAATTAGGTCATTGTCAATATCAAAAGCCTTTTTAAATGAAATTTGTTCTAGAGATTCATTTATTCTAGCTTTGATAAACTCTTTAAGGACTGGAGCGCTAAGACCTTTCTCATTAATACCGTTAACCATCCAATCAATAATCTTGGCTTCTGCTATATAAGCTTCTTTAGCTTCGTGAATAATTCTTTCCTCCAGTTCTGCATCAAATAACTCTGGATGCTCTTCTCTTATTGTATTAATAATCTTAATTCCTACTTGAGCATGAATGTTTTCTTCATTCCTCGTATATCTAACCTGTTGCTCTGTATCTTTTAATACGTTCTTGTTCCTTGAAAACCAATTAATAACATAAAACTGACTCATTAGAGATACATTTTCTACAAACAAAGTAAATAATGTGAGAGCATATAGATACTGCTTCTTAGAATCCTTATAAAATCTATGTGTATATTTGCGCAGGTAGCTTACTCTGCCCTCAATAAAGTCTAATTTTAGGTTTTCCTCAAAGACATCCTCCAATCCAAGGACTTTCAATAGTCTTTCGTAGGCATTATTATGAATAACTTCGACGTTCGCCATTACATAACCGAGGTCAGTAAGGGAAGGGTGAGGCAAGTTGTCTCCTAGTTTAGCCCAGAATTTTTTGACAGCAACTTCGATTTGACCAATAGCGGACAATGTTCTGATGATTATTTCTCTTTGTTGGTCATCCATTGTGATATTGAAATCTTGAACGTCAGAGGAAAAACTGAACTCTTTATCAGTCCAGAAACCATTGTGCATGACCTCAATAAAGTCTTCTGCCCACGGGTAATGATTAGGTTTTCTTGAAATCTGCTCTTCGAATATGCTCATATTTAGTATTTTGTTGTTGTTGTTGTTTATTGAATTTCGGCCGCGATTCAGCCCCAATATTAATCGCCGCTATGAGTTACACTTTAACATTTTTTAGGTCACAGTCAACAAGAAAATATAGTAACTTTTTTGACTTGAAAAAAAATGAACTTTTTTTGGAAAAAATGTGGAACGATTACTATAATAAAAAAACGGTAAGCAAAATGGGTTTCGGAAAACAAGTAGCTTCTCGATTGAAACTTGGGAATCCTATAGAACTCTTATTAGAAATACTATAAGATAAGCAAATACAATACAATATACGGAATTACTTATCGGAAAGTCTCTGTTAAGTATATTGTATAGTATTAGTTTTTTATTAATATCACAGAAACATCTTGACTATGAATATTACTATGGTATTCTTGACTTAAGATAACATTGAATATGAGTTTAAACCATAAAATTATAGGTATAGCTGGCAACGCTGGGTCTGGAAAGGACACTCTTGGAGAAAACTTCGAGAAGATCCTTCATGATCAGGGTATAAAATCAAAAAGGCTCTCGTTTGCTTACGAGTTGAGAAAGTCTGTTGATAAATTTCTTTTAGAACAAACAGGCATATCTGCATTTACTTCAGACAAGAAGGAAAAAGATCTTATCAGACCATTTCTTGTTTGTTGGGGGACTGATATAATGAGGAATATAAACAACAACGTTTGGGTTGATAGGCTGGAGCCAAACCTTGATGGTGATTGTGTTAATATAATCACAGACTTAAGATTTACAAACGAATTGGACTGGATTAAAAAGAATAATGGTTTCTCTCTGATGATCAGAAGGGAAGGCATAGAGCCAGCTAATGATTATGAGGAAATAAACAATGCCAAGATGTTAAGTAAAGTTGACCTTGATTTCGAGATTGGTAATTTTGATGATCCCAAACTAGTTCAACTTGCAGCTAATGAAATTTTAAATTCACTTATTAACATAGAAACATATAACACATGGAAAGCGACCTGTCACTCATAAACAAGATAAAGAAAAGCGGCGATGATAGCTGCTTGGTGGAACTGATAAACAGGCACTCAGGAATTTACGTTTACATAGTAGACAAATATACCAAGAATAGAAATTACTCAATAAACAGAGACTTGATTCTGGATGATAAGGATTATACTATATATAAGTCAGCGCTTGATTATAACCCAGATAAAAACAGCAAATTCTCAACCTTCTTGGCTAACCAAACAAAATGGAAGTGTCTCAACGCTATAAATGCATTAAAAAACAAAAGATTTACTAGTATAGACAAAGTATATAGCAAGGTTTCTGAAGAGGACGATTCATGCGAAATGCTTTCTAAAATGGAGGCTTTTGACGTATTCAACGACATGCTCGAAAAAGAAAGTGACCCAAGAGTGAAAAAAATCATTGACATTAGATACAACACCACCAATAATAAGCTCATACCCTGGAAAAAAGCATCAGAAGAATTAAATCTGAGCATCCAAGGTTGTATAAACATTCACAACAGATTCATTAGAAAAGTAAAAAACAAATTCGATAACAATTATGTATAACACAATAGTAGCAGCAGGATACCTAGTCTCTGATCCAGAGGTTCGGGAAGTTAGTTCCAAGAAGTTTTGTAAACTTCGTATGTGCGTCTCATCAAACAGAGCCAAAGAGCCTTGTTTTATTGACGTAGAGTTCTGGAACAGGCAAGCAGAGATTGCCGAGGAATACCTTAAAAAAGGTAGAAGCATCATCGCTCAAGGAGAACTTCGTTCTTCATCTTGGGAAAAAGATGGTAAGAAGAATACCAAGCAATTTATTGCTGGTCAGAGTTTTCAATTCTTGAATGTCTCTCAGCAAGATGACGAGGGCAAGCAAAAAAGCTCAAGTTCTTCAAGTAAACAAGAAGAAGACGTACCATTTTAAATGAAACTTCTTGTAGAAGCAGCCCTTAATTCGTTGAGTTTCGGTAACGTTAGTTATAACGTTATCCGAGAACTCTTCGATAAGGGTCATGAAGTCGGGATTTTTCCTATAGGTGAACAGGTTGATCTTTCATCTTATTCTGTACCAGAAGACTTAAGCAAAAAAATTCAAGAGTCTATTGACAATAGGTTTGATTATCTTTCTAAAGATATCCCATCATTGAAAATATGGCACTTGAACGGTTCTGAAAACAGAAAGAACCCTGAACAATACTTGTATACCTTTTATGAATGTAGTGAGCCTACAGACGTAGAGAAAAAACTATGTAACGCTCAGAGTAAAACCATCTTCAGTTCCTCATATTCAGCAGACCTTTTTGGTTCTGACTATGTACCGCTTGGTTTTGATAGTGATTTTCATAACACCCAAAAAACATATCTAGATGGAGTTGTCCATTTTGGCTTGATGGGTAAGTTTGAAAAAAGAAAACGTACAGGAGAAATCATCAGGGCTTGGGCTAAGAAATACGGTAACAACAATAAATATCAACTTACTTGTTGCATCTCTAATCCCTTTTTTAAGGATGATGAGATGTCCCACGTTCTAAACTCAGTCTTAGAAGGTAAACAATATACAAATATTAACTTCCTTCCGTTCTTAAAGAAGAATTCAGAAGTCAACGAATTGTTAAACGCAATAGACATTGACCTTACTGGGCTCTCTGGAGGGGAAGGTTGGAATCTTCCATCTTTTAATTCCACTTGTTTGGGTAAATGGAGTATTGTCTTAAATGCCACATCTCATAAAGATTGGGCTACAAAAGATAATTCTATTTTGGTAGAACCTACTGGTAAATTTGATTGTTACGACAACAAGTTTTTCATAAAAGGCTCTCCATTCAATCAGGGTGAATTCTTTGATTGTGATGAAGATACCATCATATCGGCAATGGAAAAGGCAGAAGAAAAAGTGGGTCAAATTAACACAGAGGGACAAAAGTTAGCGACAGAAATGTCATACTCTAACACTGTTGATGGAATTTTATCCCATATTTCCTAGGTTTTTTACTTGGCACAATAAATGCAATAGTAATATATTATGACTACATTATTTGAAGAATTATTCAAACCAGATAGCAGGGCTTATCCAAAAAATTGTAATTGGATTAAAAGCAGTGATGATGTTTATACGGCTGAATTCGAATTGGCTGGTTTCTCTAAGAAAGAAGTGAGCATCACAGCGAATAACGACGTATTAAAGGTTGCAGCCCAAAAGGGCGAAAAAGAAAAAACCTTTTCTATCGCATTAAATGACTTAGTATGTCCATTAGAAATCACATCAAAAATGTCTAATGGTCTATTAAGTGTTATCATGCCCAAGAAAATTATTAAGGAATCAGTGCAAATTAAAATCCAATAAACCAAGCTATTATTAAATAAATAAAAAAGCAGGGGTAGTAGAAATACTGCCCCTGTTTCTATATAATAGAATATGCCTATATACATCTATAAATCCCCAGACGGAGAAAAATACAAAGAAGTAGTCCAAACAATGATGGAGGATCACGTATACGTCGATTCTGACGGCGTTGAATGGAAAAGGGTGTTCACTATACCAAATGCTTCTATAGACACTCAGATTGACCCTCACAGCTCTAAAGAGTTTATAGATAAAACTGGAGGCAAAAAGGGTACGTTTGGGGAAATGATGGATTACAGCAAAGAAATGAGCCATATGAGATCTGAATCAAATGGCGGTGTTGACCCTGTTAAAGAAAAATATTTCAAAGATTATGCTGACAAAAGAAATGGGGCAAAACATTTTGATGAAATAAAACAGAAAGGTCACAAAAGTGACGTAGTCAAAGTTGATTATGGAAAAGACTAAGCCAAACTGACCTTAACAATCATCTTTTCATCCACCACCGAACTCTTTAGCAAAGTTTTTATACCATTTGCTTATTGCGTCTTCAAACGTAAGAGCTATAGCCTCGTAACTTTTTCCATCCCCTGACTTATAATAAGCCAAGTAAGAATTAGAGTTTTTTATTTTCTTTATTTTTGGTTTAATTTTCACCTGATATATTAACCGATTGAATTCTGAATTATTTCTATTGCGTTAACCTCTGGATGATCTTTAGATCCGTGAATAAATTCTATAATAATAGATCCATTTGTAACTGTTGTGTCAAAAGTTTTAAGGTAAGCTATATTTTTTCCGCCAGCTGTGGCAAATTTATCCATGTTTGTTATTACTTCTGTACCATTAAGAATAACATCATAAAAACGCTGTCCTGCGGAACTATGATATATCTCTGCAAAGTACAAGTTAACAGTATACTGTCCATTTTGGACAGGGAAAGTCCATGTCATTTCTCCATTTGAAGCCAAAAGATCATAACGATGATTGAAAAACACATTTTCAGGAACATAAGATTGAGGAGGTGTCGATATTGTTGAGTTGGTTATTGTCGGAGTGCTCGGTACATAAGTATTATTGCCTACATCTGGACTGTTGTTATATTGAGACGGAGAAGCTGAAGTGTCTGGCTCCCAATCTATTCCCCCATCAATAGCTGTAACATTAGGTCCTCCAGCATTGACCCTATAAAGAGTGGTAGATGAAGATGAATATTCCCAAACACGGACATGACCAGCATCAATTCCTGCACCATCATTATCTGGAGCTCCAATTGCTACAATAGTTCCATTCGAAGATAGAGATACTGAGTGGCCAGACTTATCAGAAACACCCTCTCCATAAATGTCAGATCCTAGTTGTATCCAGTTTACTCCGTCGTACTGATAAACCCCAACGAAACCTGAGTCTGTGTTATTGTTTGCATCACTAAGTCTAGCTCCTGCTGCCAAAATACTACCGTCATTTGATAATGACACAGAATATCCAAAGTGATCATTAGAGGCAGCATTGCCAAATATATCTTGTCCTATCTTATTCCAATTTGCTCCGTCATACTGATATACTCTAACATGACCAGAATTTCCCAGCCCCGCCTCGTTAGCTAAATAAGCGCCAATAGCCACTATACTACCGTCCGCTGATATTGAGACTGAAGAACCAGACTCGTCACCTGCAGATTCACCATTAATATCCGAACCTAACTGCGACCAATTTGATCCGTTATATTGCCATACTCTGACATGCCCCGAGTTAGTACCTGCGGCGGCGTTTCCAGGAGCTCCTATTGCCAGAAAAGTCCCGTCAGAAGAAATAGATATTGAGAAGCCAGAATGGTTGTTCACCTCCTCTCCTTCTATTTCTTGTCCTAATGGCAGCCAATTAGAGCCATTGTATTCATAAACAAAAACAGATCCCGATTCTATACCACCAGAAGTGTCTTCAAAAGGAGCACTAGCAGCTACAATATTCCCGTTAGAGGATAGATCTACAGACCAACCAAGGTAAACCCTATCAGTGGAACCCGCTATATCTTGACCAATTTTATTCCATTCTGTTCCATTATATTCGTATATACGAACTAAACCGCTGTCGACACCATTTATATCGCTGTCTACATATCCAATTGCTAATCTATTTCCATCAGACGAAAGGGATACAGAATACCCGCCCTGATCATTTGTGTTATCACCTAATATATCTTGACCAATTTGTATCCAAGAACCTGCAGAGTTTCTATAAACTTTTGCTTTTCCCCTTATGTTTGATCCCCCACTGCTATGTTTATCATCACCGACTGCCAAAGTGTTTCCATCATCAGAAAGAGAAACAGACTGACCGAAATCACTGCTCCCAATAGCTTCTATGTCTCCCCCAATCTTATTCCATATTGAATTTGGATTTTCATTGTCGGTTGTTTTATTGTTTATTAAAATGTTTAGAGACTCTTTTTGAATGGGACCAGAAATACTTCCTGTTCTTATTTGAATCAAAAACGGATCTAAATTATCATCGAGTTTATCATCTAGCTCTGGAGATACAGTAAATGTTCCCTCTTCACCTGTAATAGTAAAACTTCCGCTGCTGACAAGAAACTCAGAAGGGTTGGTAACAGTCCAATACAATACAGTCGTGTCTACAACGTTTGGGGTAGAGATCGTCACAACAAGGTCAGAACCTTCATCGATTGATTCTGGCAGTGTTGGAAAAATATAATCTGCGGGATCAGTAACATCAATTATATCTATCTGGTCAGAAATTCCAATTGTAGGACCAGAAGTAGAAGCTGTTCTTATTTCTATAACAAAGTTTTCACCAGGATCTTCACCGTCGTTTTTTTCTGGCTGGACGTTAAAGCTACCCGAGTTGTTGTTTAGAGAAAAAGATCCACTACTCGCAACAAAATCTGTTGTACTTGATAGAGTCCAATAAAGTGTTTGATTTTGTGTGTTAGTTGTGTTTACAGTGACAACAAGAATAGAACCTTCGTTGACTTGTGAGTTGTTAACAAAACTAATAGTTGGTGTTCTATCTGTAATACTAATAGATCCTGATGTCTGAACTGGTTGCCCACCAGAAACAGTACTTATGTTAATTTGGAAGGAGTCACTATCCCCAACGACACTGTCCATTTTTGGGGAAACAAAAAACGTTTCTGACGAGCTGTTCATAGTTACAGTTCCGCTACTGACATTAAATTGACTTGGGTTTGTGACACTCCAATACAAAACAGTGCCAGCAATAACATTCTGTGTTTGTATATTAACAGAAAGAGCAGAACCTTCGTCTACAAAATTATCTTGAGGAATTATAGTATAGCTCGGTGGGTTTAAAACATCATTTATGGTTATTGTATTCGATTGAGCAACTATGTCACCAATTATAGAATCCTCTCTTATTACAAAGGTGAATGTTTCACCAGGATCTGTAAATAAGTCTACTGTTATAGGTATAGAAAAAGAACCTTGGTTATTTATTATAGAAAAACTACCATTAGATTGTTCTATATCGACCTGTTCTGTTGATGACCAGTAAAGAGTGGTATCATCTAAATTTGTTGTATTGACGGTGACAAACAGAGAGGAGCCTTCATCTACAGATGTGTTGTGTATAACTTCGTAAGTCGGATAAATATCTATTATGCTTATATAATTAGAGTAACGTAAAACATTTTGATATGAATTGTCTTCAAATAAACCTATGTAAAACCTTTCCGTATTTTCATCCGATTCGTCCGTTAATATTGTTATATTTATCTGGGCTTGATTATTGTTTATTGTAATAGAGCCTTGAACGGGAGATAAATCCAGAAGATCCAATTCCCCAATTTGATTTGGATCTCCATATACACCCCAATAAAGAACAGTGCCGTCTAGAACGTTTTGGGTAATCACATCTACCGTCATTGAATTTCCTTCTTCTACGGTAAATGGAGTTGTCAAAGAATAAGTTTTTTCTAAATAAACCCCCTTCTCTCTCCACAGGTCTATTTCCATTCCTAGTGTAGCTGGGTAAGTATCCCCAATTGAACCATAACCATCTATATATTCTGGGGCTATATATAATTTACCAACTGGACCATCGTAAAACGGATTAACAGGAGAATTTGTACTCGTTGTTCCGAAAATACTCTCAACTGGTAAATTTATATAAATATCATTTATACCGTAAGACTTAGTAAAGGAGTTCTTTCTTATGCCAGTAAAACTATCAGGTATAACAAGATCCCCTACTAAACTACAATCATAAAAAGCATAACTTCCTATTAAATAACCTGGGTTTTCATTCTGCATGAAGTCTACAGATTTAACTTCGCTATTTCCAGACATAAATCCGACAGGTACAGTATTAGAACTATAATCTATTACATTATTGTTCCCGTCGAGAGCTATCGTGTATAACTTGTCTCTTCTGTAAGATTTTGCTTTCATTTTTTTTATTTATTATCTAAAGCGAAAGAAAAAGATGCTGAATACTGCATATCTCCATTAATAGTAGTGCTGTATTCGAACTTTTCTAATTTAGCGTTTTCAAAGTCAAGGTCAGAATAAGTTAAACCCTTGCAGCTTTTAACTCTCAATGAAAATTCGTAAGTAGATTCATTCTTTAGCAATCCCGATATAATGCCAGTCTCATAACTACTAACCAAAGAAGACATGTTTATTGTTCCTCTTGATGGGTATTGAATTTTTCTGCCTCTTACATAATCAGAACCAAGCCCATATAAATCAACTCTGTTTATTGGGATATCAATTGATAGAGAGTTTATCAAATGATTATCAACATCTACTTTTTGCCCTCCAACTTGAATGTTTTCCAACTCTATTGTAATATCTCCAGGTTGCGCGGTTACAGGTTCTGTTAAATCCAAATCGAATAGATTACCGTAAAAACCTTGCTGTATCGTTCTTGTCTGCGAACCAATAAATTTACCAACACCTTCATTATTTCCAGCCGCCAAATTTATAGCTGGAGAATCTGTTAGTCCAGTATAGTTTTCTGCTTGCATATTGCAACACTTAAACGATGTAGAAGCGGTGGGTAAAGAACCTATCGAAAAAGAAATCGAATAGTTCGACAAATAAGCGTTACCAAAAGAAACTATTTCACCATCATTTGGAGACAGCTTGTCATTGCCTTTCAAATAATCTACAGCGTCAGACCCCTGATCTGGGTGATTGTAAACATAA
>Ga0206123_10000129_pt1 | contig 67588 bp, 59 predicted proteins | sample Helgoland_Spring_2_FD_160086 | JGI IMG/M metagenome (GOLD analysis project Ga0206123, IMG submission 160086) | Pelagic subsurface seawater microbial communities from Kabeltonne, Helgoland, North Sea - Helgoland_Spring_Bloom_20160316_1 | ecosystem: Environmental > Aquatic > Marine > Epipelagic ...
GCTTCAAGGGTTGGATGGGTTGCGTGGACTCCCGGGAGCGCCAACCGAATCGCTGTGTCGAATTTGGCAGGGTGGGCAGTGGCAAGATGGATCACAGGCACCCCGACTCGGCGAAACTGTTGGCCGACATGAAGGCCAACGGCAGTGTGTGGATCTGCAATATATCCTTCAGTTTCGTAAATTCGTTTTATTGTCGCCAGAGTCTGCTCATTGCTTGCGGAGCCCGCGGCAAATTGTTGATCAAACACTTCGGTATTAAAGGGGATGGATGCTGAACCGGTTTGCGCAAAGGAGATCATAAACTCCCTGACTTTCTGACTAGACCCGTTCAGGGCGTAGTATAGATAGCGTTCAAAATTACTGGAAACCTGAATATCCATTGCCGGGCTATGTGTGAATTTTACTTCACCACGTTCATATTTACCGGTTGTGAAGAACCGGGTCAAAATATCATTTGCGTTAGTTGCCAATATTAATCGGCCAATTGGGAGCCCCATTTTACGAGCAATATAGCCTGCAAAGATATCGCCAAAATTGCCCGTGGGAACACAGACGTCGAACTCCTCAATATCGGGTTCTTTTTCTCGCAATTGATAATATGCAGAGAAGAAGTAAACAACTTGCGCCAAAATTCTTGCCCAATTCACGGAATTAACGGCACCGAGTCGATACTCCTCTTTAAACGGCAGGTCCGAAAACACTGACTTCAGCAATGCCTGGCAATCATCAAAGCTGCCATCAACAGCAATGTTATGAACGTTTGCATCAAGCACGGAGGTCATTTGCAGTTCTTGCAGTTCACTCGTTTTCCCATCAGGAAACATAATAAAAATGTTAATATTTTCTTTGCCTCTTACCCCGGCAATTGCAGCACTCCCTGTATCACCACTTGTTGCACCGACAATATTAAGCTCGCCTCCTGAGACTTTCAGGATATGCGCAAAAATATTACCCAGAAATTGCAGGGCAACATCTTTAAAAGCCAGTGTTGGGCCGTGAAAGAGTTCGAGAATGTAATTCTCTCCAACCCGGTTAAGTGGAGTAATTCTCGGGTCGGTAAAGGTCGCATAGCTTTTGTCGATGATATCGCCGAGGTCTGCCTTCGATATATCATCGATATATAAAGCCATAATTTGCTTTGCCAGATCGGCGTACGACAGGGATTGCCATTCTTCTAACTGTGCGGTGACATCGGGAATCTCTTCCGGCAGGAGTAAACCGCCATCAGTCCCAAGGCCCATAAGGACGGCATCGGTGAAGCCAATTTTGGGCACATTGCCCCGGGTGCTTTGATATAGCATTGTTGTTCAGCAAATCCTGGTTTATAGCCGTGCCGAATTGCACAGCGGAAGAACTGAATTATATGTTAAGACTGGCCTTGAGGAGAAATTCCAGAGAGGAATTTAATGGATAACCGGGGAGCTTAGTGAATGGGTCATCCGAAATGTCCGGGAAGCCCCATAAAACATAATCAACGTAACTTTTAAACCCGTGGACCAACTCAGATCGGGCGACCACCGTATTTGGAAACCGGTTTTGTTGGTGGATCGGCCATCACGTTGACATCAATCTCCTGAACACTGCCACCCGAGGCTAAAAATACCTCAATATCGCTTTCAAGCTGATCTCTAACTCCCTTACGCGCATTCAGAGTACGCAAAGATTCATTATCATCTTTATCAAAAATTGTTTTTGATTCAGTATCCATTTCCCAACTTCCCGCCTCTATAACAACACCATGACTGCAATAGGTATAGCTCAATTCGGAAGAAGTGCAAGAAACGCGCTTGGCCAGCGCTTCAGATTTTAGACCGCGTCGCCGCCAGTCTCCCCGGTTCTAATTCGAATAATATCTTCCAGATGCGAGACAAAAATTTTGCCATCACCAACCTTGCCAGTATTTGCAGACGTGGTAATTGCTTCAATCACACCCTCCAGTGACTCGTCAGCAATTGCAACTTCAATTTTGACCTTGGGAAGGAAATCAACAACGTATTCAGCACCTCGATACAACTCAGTATGACCTTTCTGTCGACCAAATCCCTTGACCTCGGTTACAGTCATCCCCTGCACGGAAATTTCAGCCAGAGCCTCCCTCACGTCATCGAGTTTGAATGGCTTGATGATTGCTGTGACTAATTTCATGTTTGCTCCACTTATCTATTTCCATTTAAGGCATCTAGTTTACTGCCCATCAAGTTAGAAATGTATCTAATCTGCCCTTTCATTGCTACGCGCTGCGTCAATAAACGATGAAAAGGTGCAACAAGGTCGAAGTATTGACCGGCTACCAACTATATCTGACAAACAATTGCGACCAGACTTACAACCATTACCCCCGAACGCTTACAAGTTTAGTTGCGGTGCTTCGCTAAACTGCCTTGAACCCAACACCTGTTACTCAAATACCTTCCATCAGGTGATGCCCAGCATTATTAACTGAGGTCAATCGAACAATGCCATTTGCATTTACCTATTCCCGCGCCGAAGTCGGCGTAAAGGCACCACTTATCACAGTTGAGGTTGATATCTCCCAGGGACTACCACAAATCCAGATCATTGGTTTGCCCGAGGCGGCGGTAAAAGAAGCCAAAGATCGGGTAAAAGCTGCGATATTGAATGCAGGTTTCAACACGCCGCAGCGCCGGGTTACAGTCAATTTAGCCCCTGCAGATCTCCCTAAACAGGGCGGGCGATACGATCTGGCGATTGCCATCTGTATCCTCGCCGCAAATGGCGATGTCCCGGTGTTACCCATCCGAAATATTGAATGGCTGGGAGAGTTATCCCTTGATGGAGAACTTAGAGCAGTTCGGGGAGTTTTACCCGCTGCGGTACAATGTGCCAGAGGTCAGCATCAACTTGTGGTGCCAAAGGCGAATGGTGCTGAAGCCGGTCTGGTTGAGAAAGCCACGGTTTTACTCGCCGAATCTCTACTTGATGTTGTGAATCACCTTCACGAATCAGCGGCGCTTCCCCGAGCAAGAAAAGTATTCAAGACAGTTTCGACCCGCACTAAATTGAAGTTGTCCGATATCTCTGGCCAGGCGCTTGCAAAAAGGGCGCTCATCATTGCCGCTGCCGGCGGTCACAATCTGCTGATGTCCGGGCCACCGGGTACGGGTAAGACAATGCTGGCGTCCAGACTTATCGACCTGCTTCCACCGCTTTCCCAGTCAGAGCAACTGGAGGTTGCCGCTATTCGATCCGTTGCAAATAGCATTGTCATTGGTAATTCAATCAACTCGGCCATTTTGGGAGATCGGCCATTCCGGGCGCCCCATCACACCGCATCAGCGGTGGCGTTGGTGGGCGGCGGTAACCCACCAAAACCAGGAGAGATATCACTTGCGCACCGGGGTGTTCTATTTCTTGATGAGCTGCCGGAATATCCACGGCATGCATTGGAGGTTTTAAGGGAACCGCTGGAATCCGGCAAAATTGTCATCAGTCGGGCCCATCACCAGGTAGAATACCCGGCAGACTTCCAACTGATTGCCGCCATGAACCCTTGCCCCTGTGGTTACTTCGGTGACAGTTCCCAGGAGTGCAATTGCTCTACCCAGATGATGCAAAAGTACCGCGCCAGGTTATCGGGTCCATTACTTGATCGTATTGATCTTCATGTGAATGTCCCGGCCATTCCGATCAGCACTCTGATGGAAACACGTGACCCTGAGGGCACAGAACAAGACAATGCAATACAACAGGTATCGATGAGCCAGGACCTCATGCTTAAAAGGGGCGGGAAGGTTAATGCACAATTGACCAGCAAGGAGATCGAAGTTGTCTGTAAATTGGCTGAAAACAGTCGTCAACTACTCAACACCGCGGTCGAGCGCATGGGACTATCGGCCAGAGGTTATTACAGAGTTCTAAGGGTGGCGAGGACAATTGCAGACCTGGCAGATGAGGTGGACATCACCAACATCCACCTGACTGAAGCCCTGGGTTATAGAACACAGCACTAGAGATGGCTGGCAACACACCTCAGGTACGAATAACTTTTCAAATCGAAAAGTTTCTACAAAATGGCGTATCGGCTCCAGCCTTAAATCCCGTGAAACCGACTTACTGGGCGCTGTCGACCATGTAGTCAACCACTGCCTTCAGATCATCATCCGAACAGTTGAAACACATACCTTTGGCGGGCATTCCCGGTGGCAAACCACCAATCGCGCTGGCATAAAGGGTTTCTGTGCTTTTTGCTATCCTTGGTGCCCAGGCTTCTTTATCACCCAGCTTTGGAGCCCCTGCCAGACCAATGGCGTGACAGGTTGCACAGGTTTTTGTGTAGGTTTCTGCAGGGCTATCGGAACCCCCAGCGGCGACAGTCGTTGTCGCCATGGCAGCACCGCCACAATCCTGACCCTCAACACACACAGTCCCAACTTTTGCCAGGCGTGCAGCTATTTCGTCTTCGGTTGTTCCTGCTATCGACGTCTGCGCAAGACACAAGGTTGCAAGACAGACACACCATATAAACTTCACATTTTTCACAACTAATTCTTCCTGAATGACTAGTCAAATTTGTTTCACAATCACTAAATTGTGAACACCAGGTCACAATGACGCGCAATTATACATAAGAACTTTGGTAGAAACACTTTACATTCACCCGTTCAGTCTCCAGGCAAAATGTTCTGCCCAGATCTAACCCGAAGTACCCCAGCTACCGTCATCCAATTCCCGGTTAGGACTAAACTGGAATACATTTGAAGTACCACCTTCAACTACTGACTGTTCCGAGACCAGCGTAAGGATCGCTCTGTCCCTGAATTCAGGCAAACTATCTGCACCAATGTTTATCATTGTGCTTTTCAATTTATACAGTGTAGCCTCTAAAGCCTCCCCGAGTGGACCAACCAGCGGAACATAAGCATCAACACCTTCCTCGAAGACCATTTTACGGGTATCCATACCCTCACTGTAGCGTTGCCAATTCTGTGCCCGCCTGGTTCCTTCACCCCAATAGGGTTTGTACATCTGGCCACTAATTGAGACTTTGGAGCTTGGGCTCTCTTCTGTCATTGCAAAATAGCGTCCCATCATCACAAAATCTGCACCCATTGCCAGCGCCAGCACAATCTGGGTATCACTCGCGAGACCACCGTCGGAGCAAATCGGGATATATCGGCCGGTCTCCTCGAAATAGGCATCCCTGCGCGCAGAGACTTCTTGCAGTGCCGATGCCTGCCCGCGACCAACCCCCTTTTGTTCCCGGGTAATACAGATAGAACCACCGCCGATACCGACTTTGATGAAATCCGCACCGCGATTCCCATTTTCATCATCCGCTACCAGATAATCAAAACCCTCTGCCGAGACAACATTTCCTCCGCCGATGACAATATGGTTGCCGAAGTTCGCTCTGATCCACTTAATGCCATCTCGCTGGAACTCACTGAATCCATCGGATGAGTCAAAACAGAATGCATCTGCACCTGCCTCCAGCAGTGCGGGTACCCTGACTTCGTAATCGTGTGTATTTATCGCTGCACCCACACAAAGCCGCTTTGTGTCGTCCAGAAGCTCGTGGGGATGTAATCGATGATCTTCATAGTCTTTCTTAAAGACAAGAGACGTCAAATGACCCTTGGCATTGAGAATGGGCAAACAATCTTTTTTATGTTTGTGCAGCAATGAGTTTGCTTCTCTCAAACTTACCCCTTCCATACCGTGAATAACCTTGTCCAGCGGGGTCATGTGATCCTTAACCAGACCATTCAGGTCATCCTCAAATTCCCAGAAGTCCTTGTCGGTGATTATCCCTTCAAACTTCCCGGTTGCGGTCCCATCGTCTGTGACAGGGGTGGTTGAGTGACCGGTTCGCTTCATCAGTTCAACCACTTCAAATAGCGTTGTACTGGTTGTGACATTCGAGTCACTTTGAACAAAACCTGCTTTATGGGACTTTACCTGATGGACAATTTCCGCCTGCGATTCAATCGGTTGGGAACAGAAAACAAATCCGAGACCACCCTGCCTGGCAAGTGCGATGCAAAGTTTTGTACCCGACACTGCCTGCATACACGCCGAGACCACCGGTACATTGATTGAAAATCGGGGCTCCTCGCCTTTCTCGCTTGCTGACAGGGGTGAGCCAAGGCCAATTTTGTCGGCTCTCTGCCCTTTTCTGGTCAGTCGCGGGATAAGTAGATATTCGGAAAATGTACGTGAAATGTCATTTAGAATTGTTGCCATGTCAGGCTCCTGTCAGTCTGGATTTTAAAGCTGAATCTGGTTGGATTAGCGAAGTTGGGAACAAAGAATCTCCGTAACAATTGTTGCCCGCGAAGTACTTAGTCGATCGGATCAAAACAATTGCAGAGAGTTCTACCCGATTGATCGAATAGAACGGTTGAATTTGATTAGAAAGTGACAGGCGAGGGGAGTGTGAGTGCCTGTAATACCTGATAATTGCTGGACATTCGTATTTCGCCATGGCGAATTTTAGTCAAATCGCTCCATGTATTCAACGCCAGATCGATTCAAATTTTCCGGATACCTCCAATCAGGGTGTCGATTCCTTGTAAATAAAACCAGACTTATTAACTAAATACTTTAGTATTTGCCTATAAACTATTGATTATAGTAAATAATTTTGTATCATAGGTTATAACTTTATGCCGCTTAAATTTCTGGGCTAACGCTGACTTTTATCTATGAACAAATCCGAACTAATAAAAAAGATGACAGATAAGCTGGATCAGCTCACCAGCCGGGACGTTGACCTTGCAGTTCATAGCATCATTGAGATCATGTCTGACTCTCTGGCGGCGGGTGAACGAATTGAAATCAGGGGGTTCGGCACATTCTCAAATCACTACCGAAAACCCCGTACCGTACGAAATCCCAAGACAGGTGAGATTGGTATCTTTAAGCCTGGCAAGTTTGTGCCCCATTTTAAACCCGGCAAAGATCTTAAGAGACGGGTCGATGAATCCAGGGATGATACGGAAGAAGCACAGGTCTCCGGCCAAATATCACCATCATAGTCCCCACTAATCCCTCAAAACTGCTAAACCCGTGACTTAAGCTGATGTTTGAGAATCTTCCCCGAGGGAGCAGTCGGTAACTGATCCATAATCTGAATTCGACCCGGTACCTTGTACCCTGACAGTGATTTCCGGGCATACTCAATCAACGCCTGCACCGTTGTCACTTTCCCCTCAACAAGTTGAACGTAGGCGACAACAATTTCGTCACCATCCAACTTTTCACCCAGCACAGCGCACAGGCTCACATCGGGATGGCTCGAGATAACCGCCTCAACTTCCGGCGGATAAACATTAAACCCTGATCGAATAATGAGTTCCTTGGATCGACCTGCAATATGAATTGCGCCGGTCTCATCCATGAAAACCAGATCTTGTGTATTAAACCACCCATCAATCAGTACTTCTGCGGTCTGCTCAGGCTTACGGAAATAGCCTTTCATGACATTGGGACCTTTGACCCAGAGTTCGCCGATTTCATTTGCCGGGAGTGACACTCCACCCGTCCCCACCACTTTTACTTCTTCACCTGGCAGCGGGTACCCAACCGAGCAATTGTCGAGGGGTAAGTAAAGTCTGGTCTGACTGATCGTAGGACCCGTTTCAGTTAAACCATAACCATTGTGTAGCGGCATGCCGAATTTCTCCTGTACCCGGGCCTTTAGGTCAGGGTCCAATGGCGCGCCACCAGAGTACATAAAACGTAACTTTCCGGGCTGCCAATCAGGGATTGCATTTAATTTTTCGAGCATCAGTGCAAACATAGTGGGAACGCCCAAAAACCCAACCAATTCGTTTTCGATGATTGCCTGGATCGCTTTCTCTGCGTCAAACCTCGACGCCAGATGAATACACCCCCCGCCAAACAGCACAGCTGAACTTACCGCTGAAAGTCCAAACACATGGGACATGGGCAAGACCCCGTAAACCCCGTCACCAGGTTTTATTCCCCGTAACTGACCGGAAATAAAAGCGATATAAGACAAATTTTGGTGCGTCAACATAACGCCCTTGGGCGTACCTGTCGTACCCGTGGTATAGATCATGGCCAGGACCTGATCTGCCGGATCATCATAGGTGACTTCTGGTTCGGACTCGGCCAGGCAAGCAGATGCAACATTTGCAAAGCTCAAGCGGGCAACACTGCCGCCTAATCGAGTCGCATGAGCTTCTGCGTCAGGGGAGTCATCAGAGGTGAAAAGAACAATTCTTGGATCACAATCTGCCTTGATCAAATCCAGTTCACGTGCACTCAGCCGGGCATTAATCACGGCACAAATGGCGTCCATTTCACTTAACGCCAGAAACAGGCACATCAACGCTACACCATTTTCTGCAACCACCATCACCCGGTCACCTGGTCTCACTCCAAGACCGGTCAAAAAAACCACGGATTCACTCACTGCCTCTCGCAAGCCTGCAAAGGTGAGCACACCATGATTCCCAGCCACAGCCGCCGCCGTCGGGGTTGTTTCTGCCCATTGCAGGATTGAGTGGCTTAGCCGTTTGGGGAGTTTGGAAAGTATTTCAGATCTGCGACAACCGAGAACAATCTCGTCCTCGGTCCAGATTTCAGTCAATGTAACCACGCTTGATCGCCCTTATCCCTTTTGAGGATATCCTTGTAGCCGTGTCTTTTCTGGCATGTCTCTTCTGACATGTCTCTACTGACATGTCTCTACTGGGCATGTCCCTTATAAAACGGTACTTCCAGAATGTCACTTCTCTGAGATCACGTCTCTCAAAATCAGTGCTGTGTCGACTAGGACCCGGCAGTCATCAGCATTCGCTCTTTTTCAATGAGAAAATTAGCGACTCGAATCATTTCAGTATTTCCACCGGCCATACCACCCTCGATTCGGTATTTGCCGTTTACAATAAGTGCCGGCACACCGCTTGAACGATAGGCGCGGCCTCTTGCTTCAGCTTGCTGGGTACTGGCACGGACACCAAACGAGCTAAAGGTGCGTGCAAAATCCTCCGGATCAACACCATACTCTCCAAAAAACTCGGCAATCAGCTTGGGGTCATTTAGATTTCTGCGTTCCCGGTGAATCGCATCAAATAGCGGGGCATGAATTTTGTCACTCACTTTAAGTGCCTGCGCCGTATAGTAAGTCTGAGCCAATAGCTGGTAGCCCTTGTTCCAAATGGCAGGCGTCCGGGCAAATACAACATCGTCCGGCAACTCCGACTCCCAGGCACTTAGTAGTGGATCAAAGGCATAACAATGGTTACACCCGTACGAGAAATACTCCATGACTTCCACCTTACCCGGATTTTTGGTTTTAATCGGCACAGGGAGTTCAACATAGTGGGTTCCCTCTTCGTACAGGATGGTCCCGGATGTTTCTGCCTGTACAAACAAGGCGAGACTTGCCGTCAGGACCAGGGTAAAAAATGCAGCAGGTATTTTTAGTTTGATCATTTTTCGTTCCAGTTCAATTCACATATAGTTTCAAAAGTTCGTTCTGATTAAGACCCAAACCACCGAAGCGGTATCGGGGTGCCCCGTCTTTTGGCTATTTACCCATCACACCAACACAATCGCCGGGCTTAATGGTCTCGAATACAGCTTCACGGGTTATCAACAGGATAAGAGTTTACAGGTTGAGACAACATTTGAGCTAGTCCAATCCCCGCTTCAACTTCAGTCTCCATTCAGAAAGTGTCCGCATAAGCTACAACCTGGCTGCCGGGACAGTTCACAATGCAAACAAAAAAGGGGCCTTAGCCCCTTTTTGCAACCGTTCATTGCGACAATAAAATGGTTACTATCGAGTTGTAACTATTAATACCAAAAGAAATCTCAAGACCGGCTTCTATTTCAAACCGTATATATAGCTCGACACGGCTTCAATTTCCTTATCACTCAGATCCATAGCGGTCAGCCTCATCATACCGCTTTCACCATCATTGTTCCGATCACCGCTTCTAAACGCTTTCAATTGGGCAGTTGTGTATTCAGGCCATTGTCCGGAGAGCGCAGGAAAAGCTGCAGCGGAATTACCTTGACCTGTTGGTGAGTGGCACGCTGTACATGCAGCAATCTTCTTTCTCGAAACACCGCTACGGTAAACAGTTTCACCCAGGGCAACAAGCGATTCACTGGCGGCACCACCTTTAACGGATTGGGACGCAAAATATGCCGCTATATCCATCATTTCCTGGTCTGAGTAAGCATCCAGCAAACCAACCATAGTGGGAGATGATCGATCACCTTTCTTAATATCATTCATCTGCTTGAACAAATATTTTTCACCCTGCCCTGCCAGGCTTGGAAAAGCCCCCGCCGGACTGTTCCCATCCTGACCGTGACAAGCTGCACAAACGGCGATCAAACCCTTCCCGTTTGCCGCATTTCCATCGGCAAACAAGGCTGATGATCCAAGCAACACAATAATACTTAATAATATTCTCAACATGAGGTTCCCTAAAAACAAATCTTTTCAATGCAGTGTAAAATAGCCGACACATCATACAGCACATGGCCCGCAAGCCCAAAATAGAATTTTCCGGCCAGAATCAACAGAATCGACTATTTATCCACTCGGCCCCTTAATCCGGCCAAAACAAGGTGTATATCCTGATTCACTACTCGAGTTAGCTACTCATAGAATCAAATAGAACTATCAATACGAACTGCCACACAAGACTATAAAATAAGATTATCAAATATGACAACAAGACCAGAGAATAAGCATGAGTGTTTCAACCCCACATTTACAACTCGAGAACGCAACTTTTGAGACTAGCGCCTCAACGCTCGCCCAATGCCCCGTGGATGATAAGCTTGAAATCGCCTTCTGTGGCAGATCCAATGCGGGCAAATCAAGCGCCATCAATTACCTTACCAGTAACAGAAAGCTCGCGCGGACAAGTAAAACACCCGGTCGAACCCAATTGATCAACTTCTTTACAGTGTCTGACACATTCAGAATAGTTGATTTACCCGGTTATGGTTATGCAAAAGTTCCAACCGCCGTCAAGAAAGACTGGCATCGAAATATCGACCAATACCTACAACATCGGGATGCGTTATGTGGTCTCGTTCTAATGATGGATATCCGGCACCCGTTAAAGGAATTTGATCAAACCATGATTGATTGGTCTCTGGCGAGCAATGTTCCCCTGCATATCCTGCTGACGAAATGTGACAAACTTAAGCGTGGAGCCCAAACGAAAACATTATTTGCCCTGAAGAAAGAATTACCCAGCGGGGTATCCGTGCAACTATTTTCTTCAACCCATGATATTGGCAAAGCGGAATTTATCAAACACTTGCGAGGCTGGCTGTCATCGCTGGAGGACTCTCCATCCGCGGAGGCTCTCCCCGAAGCTTCTTCTGATTCAAATCATCTCTGAGTTTCGTGCCAGATCAGCAGGTCCACCATACAAGCCCGGTTCAAACACTAGTAGATTCGTTGGAGGATCCCCCGGTTTAAAATATTACAATGAGGCCGGGGTTGGCTAATGATTTGAAAAAGTTGTGTCGCCAGTTGTGTAGACATTAACTGGAACGATGTACGTGGAGATTAACCTGGAAGATGCGCGGATTTAGTAATGCCATAAAAAAGGCTCTGGTCACAATTGGGGGGGATGTGACCAGAGCCGGTATCTTCGGTTCTTTTGGGGGGAAAATTACCGAAGGTCTTACTATTTAACTGAACATATAACTGAGACTAGTCTATCTACGGAAAGTTCCAAAGAAATTCCTGCTTTTTCCCCTGAAACGTAGATTCTTGACGATCAACGGTTTATTTCTAGCGCCGCCGATCCATTCATTTCCTATTTCAGACCAGGGGGGAGACATACCTAACCTTCACGTTATCGTTAGAAAACATCCGTACCCGGTCTAAAAAATGGAGAATTAATGGAACAGTGAGAAATGGGTAAGAGCAGGGCAAAAAAAAGCTCTGGTCACGTTTGGGGGGGTGTGACCAGAGCTTATATCTTCGGTTCTTTTTGGGGGGAAATCACCGAAGGTCTTGCTGTCGAACAATAAAACTCTCTTTCTGGCTAACTCCTTTACTGATTAAACTGCTGTCTAAACTGTGTATTTCTGCTACATGTTATTGAGACTAACTACTTTCAAAAAAGTTCCATACTGAATTTTCTTTTTTTCTAAATAGCTCTCACCAGCACTTTCACTACAATTAGACCACTGGATTCACACTCAAATCGGCAATCGGCTAATGGGCAACTTCCCAGTTTTTGCCGACTCCTGTTTCGACCACAAGTGGCACATCCAGTTCCGCAGCAGATGACATTTTTTCATCTAACACTTTGGTGACTTCAGGAACCAGATCTTCCCGAACCTCAAGCACAAGCTCATCGTGAACTTGCATAATCATCTTTGCATCAATCCCCGTCGTCACAAGCCAATCGTCAACATCTATCATTGCCAGCTTAATGATATCGGCTGCACTTCCTTGCATCGGTGCGTTGATTGCAGCCCGCTCAGCGCCCTGTCGTCTCTGAAAGTTACTGGCAGTGATATCGGGTAAATAGAGTCTGCGACCAAAAATAGTTTCCACATAACCCTTAGCTGCTGCATCCTCGCGAACCCTGTCCATATAAACACGGACTCCAGGATAACGCTCAAAATACAGGTCAATATAGTCCTGTGCATCCCCTCTCGGTATCGCTAACTGGCGCGCAAGTCCGAACGCTGACATGCCATAAATCAGACCAAAATTAATGGCTTTGGCGCTTCTTCTCTGAAAATCCTTAACCTCTTCAATTGGCGTCCCAAATACTTCCGACGCTGTCGCTGTATGAACATCCAGTTTGTCCTTGAAAGCCTTCAACAAACCTTCATCCCGGGAAAGGTGCGCCATAATCCTGAGTTCAATCTGGGAGTAGTCCGAGGCAACAAGTTGGTAGCCCGGCGCGGCGATAAATGCCTTTCTAACCCGTCGACCCTCTTCTGTCCTGATCGGGATATTCTGGAGATTTGGATCCTTACTGGACAACCTTCCTGTTGCAGCAACTGCCTGATGATAGGAAGTATGAACTCTACCCGTGGATTTGTTGACCTGTTTGGGCAACTGGTCAGTATAGGTTGATTTTAACTTGGTCAGACCACGGTACTCCATAATCACCTTGGGTAGCGGATAATCATGGGCCAGTTCCTGCAATACAGGTTCTGCAGTAGAAGGTTGTCCTTTGGGCGTCTTTCGGATCACCGGTAATTTAAGTTTCTCAAAAAAGATCTGCTGTAACTGTTTTGGAGAGCCGAGGTTGAACTCCTCACCAGCCAACTCATAGGCTTCCTTCTTAAGTTCATCCATTCGCACACCGAGGTCGCGACTTTGCTCGGCCAGCAACGTGGTATCCAGCAGGACGCCATTTCTCTCAACTCTGGAGAGTACCCCAACCAGCGGCAATTCGATCTTTTCGAAGACCCCGCGTAAACTTTCATTTTCAGCCAGTCGTGGCCAGATCGCCTGATGCAACTGTAATGTCACATCTGCATCCTCCGCCGCATATTTTCCGGCAATCTCTAGATCGATCTGATTAAAAGTTAACTGTTTAGCCCCCTTGCCCGCGACATCTTCAAAGTGAATGGTTGTTCGGCCCAGATACTTCAGCGCCAAATCATCCATGTTATGTCGTGAGGCAACAGAATTAAGCACATAGGATTCCAACATGGTGTCAAAAGCCAGGCCTTTGATTTCCACATCGTACCTGGCCATTACACTCATATCGTATTTCATATTCTGGCCAATTTTTTTGATATCAGGATTTTCCAGAATTGGCTTGAGACCTGCGAGAACAGTCTCTAGTGAGAGCTGTGTCGGTGCGCCTTCATAATCATGGGCCACTGGCACGTATGCCGCTTCTCCAGCGACGATCGCAAACGACATGCCAACGAGCTCAGCATTCATATAATCAAGGCTGGTGGTCTCGGTATCAAAGGCAATAATTTCAGCACTGGAAAGTTTTTCAAGCCACCGATCAAATTCAGTCGCCTCAAGCACAACTTCGTAGTTATTTTCCTGCTCAGGTGTTGAACGACTGTCATCTGCCGAGTTTTCACCCACACCGGAAAGCTCTTCCGTCCATTGGCGAAATTCGTACTGGGTATAAAGTTCCCTGAGAGTTTCCCTGTTTGGCTCACGGGTGTGCATATCTGTTATATCGTCCGCCAGTTCCACATCCAGTTTAATCGTCGCCAATTGATAAGATAAAGGCAGGTGGGGCAGGGATTCCCTCAAGTACTCACCGACCTTCCCCTTTATAGCGTCCGCATTTGCCATGACCCCATCCAGCGATTCATATTCAGCCAGCCATTTTACCGCTGTCTTGGGACCGCACTTGGGCACACCGGGAATGTTATCGGCAGTGTCACCAACCAGCGCAAGGTAATCTATTATCTGGTCAGGCCTCACCCCAAATTTTTCCTTTACCCCCTCAACATCCATCTCGACACCGGTCATGGTATTGATGAGGGTAACCCGATCATTGACCAACTGCGCCATGTCTTTATCGCCGGTGGAAATGACCACCTGGTAATCCTCAGCCCTGGCCTGGACCGCCATAGTGCCAATCACATCATCGGCTTCTACACCCTCAACACTGATTAACGGCAATCCCATTGCTTTAATAATTTCATGGATGGGCGCAATTTGTTCCCTTAGATCATCAGGCATCTTCGCCCGATTAGCTTTGTACTCGGGATACAATTCATTCCTGAAGGTGTCGCCCTTGGCATCAAACACAACAGCGATTGCGCTATCGGGATAATCAATGACTAATTTCTTAATCATGCTGATCACACCCTTAATTGCCCCGGTGTTTGCGCCTTTGGTGCTCATCAGGTTTGGAAGTGCATGAAATGCACGAAACAGGTAGGATGATCCGTCTACCAGCACCATTGGTTGTGATTTATTCATAAGAATTCACTATTGATTGGAAATGCAGGAACCATACTTTGAACGACAGGATCTTTTCAATGACTCTGGGAAATCTTATTTACATACCGGCCGTTTTAGGAAGGGTGCGAGCACTAATTGTCATCGCTTTTTTGCTTGGCCCGGTCTGCGTCCACGGGGAGGAAATTTTTCTCTCTCCTGAATCCGAATCTACCGGCCCCGATATTGAAATTGTCATCGGAGAAGAGAAAACAATTTATGAGTACCGTGCGAATGGCGTCCTGATAGCGATTAAGGTGGTACCGAAGACGGGCCGTCCTTATTACATGGTACCCGCTGACGGATCACCGCACTTCGAGAGCCTTGATCACGCGAAAACTTTATATCCACAATGGGTTTTATTTGAGTGGTAGCAGCTAGCCTGACTGTTATAGCGGAATTTTACGGAAGTGCCGGACACTTTTTGTAGCAGTAGCAGCAAATCAGTTTTACTATTAAAAACCAACTTTATATTCTTCCTGGTTATGGCCGCATTCACCCAATTTAGCCGAACGACGTTAGAGAACTTCCTGGTGATGTTTGAACTCGGGGACCTGGTTTTCTTCGAACCAATCATCGGTGGTATAGAAAACTCAAACTACTTCCTTACCCTGACTGACCAGAACGTTCATACTGAGTATGTACTCACTATCGCGGAAACCCTCGATTTTAAAGAGGTCTCGTTCTTCGGTCGCCTGCTCGATCAGTTGGACAAAAAAAATCTGCCCGTACCTTATCCCCTGAGAACACTCGATGGTATGTCCAGTACCATATTTTGCGGCAAGCCCGCCTGGTTATTTCCCAAATTGTCCGGCACACACCCAACCAGGGCAACCGCCATTCATTGTGAGATTATTGGCAAGTTATTAGCGGATATTCATTCCGCGTCGAGCAGTGCAAGTTACCATCGCGACAATCCATACGATCCGGATTGGGTCAGAACAACCCTGCAGGAGAAGAAAGTTGAGATGGATTCGGATGATCATTCGTTGCTCGAACAGTCCTTCGAACTTTATACCAGGTCTATAGACCATTCACTGGATCTTCCCCGCGGAATAATCCATGGGGATCTCTTTATGGACAATACGATGTTCGAGGGAGATAAGCTCACAGGCGTCATCGACTTCTATCACGCCTGCGAGGATTATTTGATACAGGATGTCGCTATTGCACTTTTGGTCTGGTGTGCTGATCCTCAAGGTAAGGTTGATGAGGGACTGGCAAAGGCGTTGTTAAAGGGTTATGAAAATATTCGTCCGTTCACCGCAGATGAACGCAAGCTATTACCCATTTTCTGTCAATCGGCAGCATCCCGATTTATTCTGACCCGGCTTCTTAGCGGGGAAGGCCAGAACTATCTAAAGGACCCACAAGAGTTTCTTAAGATCCTGAGACATCTCAATTAAGATGATTTGAATGTTACTTCTGCAGGGAGTTAACAATAGCCGCAATTTTTTCGGCCTGGTGAGGCGCTTTAATAAAACCAACGTATTCACCCTGTGGACTGACAACAATAATGCTGGCACTGTGATCCACAAGATAAGTACCAGGCTCGGGTCCGGGAACCTTGCCGAACGCCACATTAACATTTGTCGCTAAACCAACAATCTGGTCGAACTCACCGGTATAGCCCTTAAAGTCTGGATTGAAACCAGTGAGGTACTGTTTTAACAATGCCGGCGTATCTCGTTCCGGATCAACACTAACAAGCACAACATCGGTCTTCTTCTCTATCTTCTTCATCGCCTGGTTCAATACACCCAGTGTCGTTGGACATATGTCCGGACAGTAAGTGAAACCAAAGAACAACAAAGACCAGTGCCCCTTAAGAGACGACAAACCAACCGGACTATTGTTCTGATTCTGTAGCTGAAACGGCCGAATCTCCCGGGCTTTGGGAAATCCAAAATATCCCATTTCCTGATATTGCATTTCAGTCATCTGTTTTGGCGCGAAAAAGCTATAAAGGAACAGCCCCATAATCAGGGCAATAAATCCGCAAATCCAGATCAGCGTATTTCTCACATTCTTATCCATAAATATTTTTGCTGTTTGAGGGTCAGGTTTTATCGATCGTGAACTGAGCAATGTGCTCGACGGGCAGGAAGTAGTGATCCAGCAACAAAGCCAAAAACAACAGACCAAGGTACAAAATCGAGTATCTGAACGTGTCCATCGGCGCTTTTCTGTTATTTCCCTTATACAACACAAGGCTCCAATAAAGGAATCCTGCACCGAGCGCGAGAGCCGACAAGAAATAGAGAATGTTACTCATCCCAATAACAAATGGCAGGATTGAAACAATTATCATGATGATTGTGTATAACAAAATATGGAGCTTTGTATACTCGGTACCATGAGTCACCGGCAACATGGGGATATCAACTTTTCGATATTCTTCCATCCGTTCAATAGCCAGCGCCCAAAAATGCGGTGGTGTCCATGCAAAGATGATAAGCACCAACAGCAAGCCACCCGGGTCAATAGAGTTGGTGACGGCGGTCCAACCGAACAGTGGAGGTGCCGCACCAAAAATGCCACCAATCACAATATTCTGGGGGGTCGCTCTTTTCAGCCAAACCGTATAGACAATGCCATAACCAATCCATGAGGCTAGATTTAACCAGGCGGTCAAAGGATTCACGAAAACGACAAGTATAGCGAGACCGAGGACTCCGGTAACGCCAACAAAAATACCGCCCTGGAGGTTAGATACTTTACCCATTGCCATAGGTCTATTTCGGGTTCTTGCCATTTCCGAATCAATTCTGGCATCAATCAAATGATTCATCGCTGCGGCCGAACCAGCCACTAAAGCAATACCCAGGTTACCAAAAATCAATATATCAAAGGGCACCATACCCGGCGTTGCGAGAAACATGCCGACCAATGCACACAGCAGCATGAGCAGAACAACCCGGGGTTTGCACATTTCAAGATAGTCTCGCCAACCGGGAGTTGCCTGGTTCACGGATTTGTCCATGATGGTGTTGGAACCTGAATCTGACACTTCGGGTTTCTCTTAGTTCGAGGTTAAGGAGCGCATAGTACTAGAATCTTCGATACTTTTCAGTTGTTAACCAGATCGAAGATAAAATATTGCTAACCCATTCTGGTTTCATCTTCCTGAAATTGAATGGACGCGAGAGCCGTCGGCTTTCACTTGCCCATGTCCATTAGCCGATGTTGGATGCCTTTAACAGGTGTTTTACATCCTTAAGCATTGGCTTGCCCGCCTTGTCCAGTGTAAAAAGCATCATGATGTTGCCGTTAGGATCCATCAGTAAAATATAGGAGGATTCCAGCTTTCGACCTAACATTTGTTCAAGTTGTGTTTCAATTGGGATGCCAGTATTAAACACTTTTCCTACACGACCGTGTTCCTGCTGCAGCAAATCTTCAAATTCGTCGGTGAACGAGGGAGAACTTGTCAGCACAATTCGCTCTACCCGCCCGGATTCCTTGCCCAAGGCTGTCTTTACCTGTCTTGAGAGATACAACGCTTCAATGCAAGTATCATCACACGAGGCACCAACAGGGATAACAAACACCCACTGATCGCCATCAAAGAGACCCTTGGCATCAATTCCAACTTCCGTCGCCTGTAGCGGAGGTAAAATCAACTCTCCCTGGTTTGTGGTACCCGACGGTATCCAATCAGGCTTGATAAAGAAAACCAGGTAAGCCAATACAAATGGTGCAGCCGACATCAGAAACAACAATGACAGTTTTGCTCTGGTCTTCATCAGAGCCCCAGCTTCAGGCTGTTCTGTCTGGTCGGTCTGATTGCTCATAGTTTATTCCTCTTATCTGATTCCAATGGGGACTGGTTTTTTTGTTTTTGTGCCAGGCGAATAAATAAAACCACCACTGCGAGGGCCATGAGAAACCATTGAATGGCATAGCCCGTGTGTTTTTCCGGCGATATGTTGGCGACGATCCAGTTCCTTGGCAATCCATTTGGATCATCCGATGTAAGCCTGACCAAATAGGGATACACGGCGTACTCCGCCGATTCTATTTCCCCTGGTCTGGATAATAGGCCAGGACTGGCAACCTGTGTAATTCGGATTTCCATTGACCCCGGACTTCCCTCAGGCTGGGCAGTGGATGCCGGGGGCAATAGTGCTTGCCCAACGTAGTCCCGGGGGTCGTAATCCAATGGATCATAGTCCCGGGCATATATGTGACCCTTCAGTTTACCCACGGTCTCCAGTGCAGGAATTTCCGGAATGTCTGCCCTGGTTCTACCCATCGCAACATAACCCCTGTCTACCAGATAAAAACGATCTGTCCCGGTCTCTTTGAACCAGACCAACACATCAAAACCAACCTTGCCCCCTATGACAATATTATCAAGCAGAAAGAGAGAACCCTGAATATAGCTACCTCTCAGAATAACTGGAAGGCCGTCAACTTTTTCGATCGACTGGTCATACCCGGCCAAATTCTCAATGGGTTGCTGGTTTCGCCTGGTCTCCAAATCATTCAGCAACTGGACTTTCTCTTCCGCCCGCCTCAATTGCCACATACCCAGGGAGGTAAACACAACCAGGAGTACTAGACTAAACAAGATGACACGCCAGTCCACGGCGCTAATGCCGGCCCACAGTTTCCCTGGAAAATCTCTCTTATTCACAGTAGCTCTTCTTGTCCAATGCTCGGTACAATAGTCCAACCCACCCTTGGTGAATTAGTTATGTGGTTAAAGGTTGTTATCGTTGTTCTGTTTATTGGAAATATTCTTGCGCTGGGCAGAGCCTTCTATACCCTCGTTGTGGACCAGGGTCAGGCAGGTAAAAGAACCGCAAATTGGCTGCTCATCCGTGTCAGTCTTGCCGCATTGCTGCTTATCGCTGTCGCCTACGGGCTATGGTCCGGCGATCTCGCTGTGTCATCTCCCTGGTATAAATAAGCTTCAATTTATATCAAGCCTGGTTTTCTTTTAACCGGTCCAAAAAAAAGGCTCCGTACCAGGAGCCTTTTTTAATTTCTCTGGTAAAGCCCTAGCTGCCCAGAATGTAGACAAAGACAAAAAGTCCAATCCATACCACATCAACAAAGTGCCAATACCAGGCGGCGGCTTCAAAACCGAAACAATCATCATCCCGGAAATGACCCTTTATCGCGCGTCCTAACATCACGGCCAGCATAAACGTGCCAAGCGTCACGTGGGCACCGTGAAAGCCGGTCAGCATGTAGAAAGTTGTGCCATAAATACCGGCATTCAAGGTTAACCCAAGCGCCTCGTATGCATGATAGTACTCGTAAGCCTGACAGGCCAGAAACGCAACTCCGAGCGCAACGGTAATTGCCAACCAGGTTACCAGTTTCTTGCGGTTATTTTCCTTTATACCATGGTGAGCAATATTCACCGTAAAACTTGAGGTAACCAGCAATATGGTATTAATAAGGGGTAAACCCCATGGCCCCATTGGTTCATGAGCACCAGGAAATAGTTCTGGGTTGGGAGTGTTAATCATTGGCCATTCTGGTACATAAGCTGGCCATAACATGTCACTTGGCCCCCGCGCACCCTCACCACCAATCCAGGGGACGACAAACATCCTGACATAGAACAAGGCTCCGAAAAAGGCCGCAAAGAACATGACTTCAGAAAAGATAAACCAACTCATTCCCCAAACAAAAGAGCGATTAAGCTGTTGGCTATAAAGCCTGGCGTGATTCTCTTCAATCACCTTGCTGAACCAGTAGAACAGGGTAGTACCCATCACTAGCCCACCACAAAACAGAATCCAGGGCCCAATAGAGGTTTCATTGCCCGCGGTCATATCGTTAAACCAGTTCCCCATACCAAAAACGGTCAGGAAAATTCCTAGCGATGCAAATATTGGTAATTTGCTATCGGTCGGTACGTAATAAGTTTCATATGTAGCATCAGTTGCCATGTTAAATCTCCATCAAATCTTGCTTACAGCTTGTTTAATTATTGACTGCAGCCAATTGTCCCGCTGTTTGATCTGTAATATCGAACAATGTGTAAGATAAAGTCAGTGTTTCTATATCTGCTGGTATTTCACTGTCTATAATAAATACAAGCGGCATGTCCATGGACTCTTTCGCCGCCAACTCCTGTTGATCAAAACAAAAACACTCTGTCTTGTGTAAGTAACTTGCAGCAAGAAACGGCGTCACGCTGGGTACTGCTTGCGCGAGTATGGTTCTATTTGCCGGATTCTGCACATAGAAGGTCGTTTTGTTAAGCTCGCCCGGGCGAACCTTGATACTTCGAACTTCTGGCCGAAACTCCCAGGGCATATTGGCATTGTTGTTCGCCAGAAACTGGATGGTAACCAAACGGTCTGGATCTACCACCTGGCTATTCGCTTCAGTGAACTGCTCGCCGGTTTTGCCATTTAAGCCCGTTACATCACAAATGACATCATAAAGAGGCACAAGCGCAAAACCGAAAGCAAACATACCCGCGGCAACCATGAACAACCGTATAACCGATTGTTTAGCGCTAAAAGCAACCCCGGTGTGACTGTTGTCGGAACGCATGTTTGTCTCGTTTTCGCTCATTAATCTCTACCCGTGTGCTTCTTTCAGATTAATGCCATCGGGTGTAGTAAACGTATGGTAAGGCGCTGGTGAAGGTATCGTCCACTCCAGACCATGAGCACCTTCCCAAACCTGGGCAGTGGCAGGTTTTCCACCTCGAATACACTTGATCACAATAAACAGGAAGAACAGCTGTGAGAATCCAAACAGAAATGCACCACAGCTTGAAACCATGTTGAAGTCAGCAAACTGGAGCGCATAGTCCGGAATTCTTCGGGGCATTCCAGCAAGACCGATAAAGTGCTGCGGGAAGAAGGTCACATTGATACCGACAAACGATAACCAAAAGTGAGTTTTACCCAACGTTTCGTCATACATATTACCGGTCCATTTCGGCAGCCAATAATACACAGCAGCCATAATAGAGAATATCGAACCGGGTACCAGGACATAATGGAAGTGAGCAACCACAAAGTAGGTATCATGGTATTGGAAGTCGGCGGGCGCAATCGCCAGCATTAAGCCGGAAAAGCCGCCAATCGTAAACAGGATGACAAACGCAATGGCAAACAACATTGGCGTTTCAAATGTCATGGAGCCTTGCCACATGGTTGCAACCCAATTAAACACCTTCACACCCGTTGGGACGGCAATCAGCATCGTCGCATACATAAAGTAAAGTTCACCGGCCAAAGGCATACCCACGGTAAACATATGGTGTGCCCAGACGATGAAGGACAGGAATGCAATTGAAGCTGTTGCATAAACCATCGATGCGTAACCAAAAAGCCTTTTTCGGGCAAAGGTGGGAATAATCGCTGAGACGACACCAAATGCCGGCAATATCATGATGTAGACTTCGGGGTGACCGAAGAACCAGAAAACATGCTGAAACAGCACGGGGTCGCCACCACCTGCAGCACTGAAGAAGGCTGTACCGAAGTGAATATCCATCAGCATCATGGTCACCACTCCCGCCAGTACGGGCATTACTGCAATCAAAAGATAGGCTGTGATTAACCAGGTCCAGACAAAAAGAGGCATTTGCATCAATGTCATACCCGGCGCCCGCAGGTTAAGAATCGTCACCACCACATTAATGGAGCCCATAATGGATGATATCCCCATCAGGTGAACTGCAAAGATGAAAAAGGTGACTGATGGTGGTGCGTAATCTGTCGAGAGTGGAGCGTAGAATGTCCATCCAAAGTTTGGTCCACCAGCCTCGGTTAACAAGGTGCTCGCTAACATGGTAAATGCGAATGGCAAGATCCAGAAACTGTAATTATTCATTCTGGGCAGCGCCATATCCGGGGCGCCAATCATCATCGGCACCAACCAGTTCGCCAAACCAACAAACGCCGGCATCACTGCGCCAAAAACCATAACCAGACCATGCATCGTGGTCATTTGATTAAAAAATTCCGGTTCTACAATTTGCAGACCGGGCTGGAATAACTCTGCTCGAATAACCAGCGCAAAGGTGCCGCCCATCAAAAACATCATGAAACTGAACCAGAGGTACAGCGTGCCGATATCTTTATGATTAGTAGTGAAAACCCATCTCATAATACCTTTCGCAGGCCCATGATGGTGATCGTCGTGATGGTGTTCCTCGATAACTGAGCTCATCTTATTGGCCTCCGTTCAACATTGCGTGAATTTCCTTGGGTTGAATACTGTCACCCTGGTCATTTCCCCAGCTGTTTCGCTCGTATGTGATGACTGCAGCAATTTCAGCAGCATTAAGCTGAGAGCTAAAGGCTTGCATTGCGGTACCCGCCTTTCCGTGCATAACAATATCAACATGATTCTCTATGGGTCCAATGGAAATACCCTGACCAACCAGCGATGGGAAGGCAGGTGGTAAACCCTGTCCATTTGGTTGGTGACAGACAGCACAAACCCGGCCGTAAACCTCTTCACCTTTTTCCATCAACTCGTCTTGAGTCCATTGTTTACCAACAGTCTCGAATACCAGCTTGGCTTCTTCCTGCTTTGCAGCCAACCACTCTTCATATTCTGCTTGTTCCACTGCACGAACTACAACCGGCATAAATCCATGATCCTTGCCACAAAGTTCTGCACACTGACCCCGATAGATTCCAGGCTTTTCAACAATTGCCCAGGACTCGTGAATAAAACCAGGAACCGCATCTTTCTTGACAGCAAAATCAGGCACCCACCAGGCGTGAATGACATCCTGCGAAGTGATTAGAAAGCGGATTTTTTTATTGATGGGGATAACAAGTTCGTTGTCCACATCAAGGAGATAGTGCTCTCGTTTTCTGGCTTGATTGTAGATTTCTTCGGAGGGAGTCAGCAGCGAGCTAATAAACTTTACTTCCTTCTCCGGGTCATCATTCAGATAAGTGTACTGCCACTTCCATTGTAATCCCCTTACCTCAATATCAATGTCCGCTTCACTCGGATCATACATCTCGCTTAAGACCCGGGTCGAAGGTACCGCCATTGCGACCAATATGATGACGGGGATAATGGTCCAAAGGATTTCAAGCTTGGTACTGTGATGAAAATCCGCGGGTTTGACCCCTAGCGATTTGCGGTGCATCAGCATTGACAGGATCATTACCCCGAATACCAATACCCCAATGATCACACAAACCCAAAAAATGGTCATATGAAGCGAATGGACTTCACGACTAATCGCCGTTACTCCTTCTCGCATATTTACTGTCCAATCTGCATGTACCCAACTACTGGATAGCAGTAACGACAAAGCAACTAGCCACTTCCCCTGCTTCGCTTTATCCATCCCAAGAACTCCACTTTTTATAAAAATTATTTCCTGGCGATTTCTGCCAGGTCTATTTCTTGCCTAACCGTCTCTTGTTGTAATCCATATTTAAATGGCTCGACGGTTTTAGTTTGAATTACCAGTCATTCAACTCCCGAAACCGGACTATTATTCGTGACCAAAAAAACAGATTTCCCGCCAGTGCCCACTAACAATAGCTTTAGATTCGATATGATGCCCACTTCAGGCTACTTTTCTTATTATCACCGCTTCAGTTGGCATCAGATTCGGCACTCCCTGATGAGGGAATATTGACCGTGATCAAAAACGCCGCAATTATATCAATGCTCACCTTATTCTCAACCTCGGAAGCCTTTAATTTCAAGGCTTTCCGCAAACGAACCCAAACAATATCCAGCTTATGCTAAAAAAGGAATGGATCACAATTTCCCTGGTTCGAATCAAACGTGGAAATGAGGAGTAAAACAAGACACTAATCATTAGCTTCCCTGCGCTGCCAAGTAGCATTTAATCATGGTATAACCGCCTCAGACCCATTGCGAAAAACTTATGCCCAGCCAAAAGGATCGAATCAGCCTACTATTATCTGCAGTTCAGGTAGAGCAACTGGAAGCACCTCTATCGGTCTCGCTGGACAGGATCGCCGCCATGTTTCTGCCGGAAAGAGGTACGCTTGAAGCAAGAAAGGCGATCATCATTTTCCTGCTTGACTATGCCACTGAAACTCCGAACAACCTATCTTATATCAAAGACTTAGCGCAAAATCTTAAGCTCTCAGCCGCCGTTACACCGGCCCTGGACTTCGCTTCCAGATTCCTTGACGAAACCATTGGCAGGAAAATCTCAATAGCGGATATCGATGACCCACCTGTACTGGTTCTTACACTGTTACAAGCCTGTTACATGGCAAATCGGGTAATAGAGGAAATTGACGACAAGATAGAATCATTTATTGGCATACCCTTGACGCCAAACAATCTCATGTACGCAAATATCATCGTGCATGAGGTTATTGGCGACCGATTTGCAAACCGACTGGATCAGAATCTCAAGGAACTGGTCAAACCTTCAACAATTACCAAAATTCTGATTGAAGCAAATCTCAGCAATACGGAAATTGAACGAAGCAGAAGTGCAGGGGAGTCACTGGCGAAGATTAAGGTAACTTGTTATGCGCAGGCACATGGCCTGACTATACTCTAGATTGAAATCAGTAGCCTAATCCAACAATTTGACCGGAGACCAGTCACCGGCAGGCGCCTGCCCGCCGTCTTCCAGATCTGATAACACCTCAAGAAAATCACAAGCAATACATCCTCGTTCCATTTGGCCCACACCACTTGTACTCGGATCCACTGTCCCGGTTTTATTTCCAGAATCGGTCTCATGCCGAATCTGCGTGAAAATCTTGTCGGTCTCTCCGCATTGCGGGCAGGTTGCACCCGCAATAAATCTTCTACGAGTTATCAGGTCAGGCAACGATTCCATCCTGTTTCAGCAATGCTTCGACTTTTGGCTCTCGGCCCATGAATGAAACGAACATTTCCATGGGATCAACGGATCCACCCTGCTCCAGAACTGAAACCAAAAACTTTTCTCCGGTCTGACGATTGAAAATACCATCAGCCTCAAATAGTGAAAATGCATCCGCAGACAATACCTCAGCCCACTTATAGCTATAGTATCCGGCGGCATAGCCTCCGCCAAAAATATGACCAAAGCCGTGTTGAAATCGATTAAAAGACGGCGCTTCAACAACGCCATATTTGGCTCTGACGTCATTCAGAATATTTTGAACTTGATCTTTCGCTTCAGGGTCAAACTCCATATGAAGTCGAAAATCAAACAGGGCAAACTCTAATTGACGAACCAACGCAATGGCCGATTGAAAGTTTTTACCGGCAAGCATTTTCTCCAGCATTGCTTCTGGCAGAACTTCTCCCGATTGATAATGCCCGGAAATAAATCCTAATGCTTCAGACTGCCAGCACCAATTCTCCATGAACTGACTGGGAAGTTCGACGGCATCCCAGGCAACTCCATTGATTCCCGAAACTCCCGCCACTGATACTTTAGTCAACATGTGGTGCAGACCATGACCGAATTCATGAAAAAGAGTGACAACTTCGTTGTGGGTTAGCAATGATGGATCCTTGCCAACAGGCCCCGTAAAATTACAGGTTAAGAACGCCACCGGTAGTTGAACCTTCGTGCCCTCGTCAGTCGCGCCATGAACCTCGCGTCTTACCCGGCATTCATCCATCCATGCACCACCCTGTTTATTTGGGCGTGCATACAAATCGAGATAAAAGCGGGCAATTGTTTCACCGTTTTTTCTCACATTAAATGTCTGAACGTCTTTGTGCCAGGTGACCACTTCAGCATTGAGCTCTATTTCAATATCATAGAGTCGACGAACAACTTCAAACATTCCCAGCAGTACTCGTGGTGCAGGAAAGTAAGGTCTTAACGCCTCTTCTGATATATCAAATTTCTGCTCTTTTAGCTTCTCCGAATAAAAAACCATATCCCAGGCATAGAGTTCAGTCTTACCGTACTGTTTGCGCGCAAACTCGCAGAGTTCTTCATATTGAGCGCTGGCTGCCAGTTTCGACTTCCCGGCGAGGTTCTCTAAAAACCCAATGACCTGCTCGGTACTCTTTGCCATTTTTTTCGCTATCGAATATTCGGCATAATTGTCAAAGCCAAGGAGCTCAGACTGCTCTTTACGCAGCGCCAGAATCTCCTGCATAACTTCTGTATTATCCCATTTACCCGCATGAGGGCCCATATCAGAGGCACGCGTAACAAATGCTTCGTAAATTTCCTTACGGAATGCTTCATTTTCACAATAAGTCATTACTGGCAAATAGCTGGGGAACTCCAGCGTAAATACATAACCTGAATCGCCCCTTTGCTCCGCCGTTTGCTTTGCCATTTGCAAGGCACTCTCCGGTAAACCCTGGAGCTCGCTGATATCATCAAATTGTCGTGACCAGGCCATGGTGGCATCAAGTACATTGTCACTAAACTTGCTGGAGAGTTCTGAAAGTCGTTTAGATATTCGGGAAAAGGTTTGTTACTGATCCTTTGGCAGATTGACACCGGACAGTTTGAAATCTCTTATCGCGTGCTCGACAACCATTTTTTTTGCTTGATCCAGTAATCCAAATTCATCACTGCTATATATGCTTTGATAGGCTTCATACAATCTCGGATTCTGACCCATTTCAGTCGCATACTCGGAGATCTTGGGTAGACAGGCATTATAAGCCTCTCGCAGCTCGGCAGAGTTAACAACCGAATTCATATGTGAGACCGGTGAAAAAGCCTGGTTAAGTCTGTCATCAAGGTCTTCGAGCCTGGTCACCAGATCCTCGTAGCCCTGTACACCGGCATTTAAAAGATTTTCAACCGTTTCTCGATTCTGTGCCAGGAGTGCGTCAATCGCTGGCTCAACGTGTTCAGGTTTTATCCTGTCGAATGGAGGCAATTCGTGTTGTTCTAATAGTGGATTTGTCATTGTAATTCCTAAACGGTTTTCTTGTATGAGCTCATCAAAGGACCAGCAGGGCCCGACTAAGCTATCTCAGCTTTTTAATCACTTCGGATGTATCAGGTTGAAAGCCAAACCAAATTTCAAATGCAAGTGCTGCTTGTTCAACCAGCATGCCTAGACCATCGGTCACAGAATTTGCACCCAGCTTTCTACACGCCAGCACAAAAGGTGTGGGCTCCTGCCCATAAATCAAGTCATAACATAAGGTATTTGATCCGATGATTCCCGATGGGACCGAGATATCTGTGGAACCTAATCCTGCGGAAGAGCCACTAATAACAAAATCATAGGGCCCGGTTAGTTCATTTATCGGTACTGCCTGAACTTTATCAGGGTATTGGTCCGCCAGACTCTCTGCCCTGACGTGAGTGCGGTTGACAATATCAATACAGGCGGGGGATTGGTCCAAAACCGGCTCAAGTATACCACTGACGGCGTTTCCCGCACCCAATATCAAAATGCGCTGTCCCGCCAGAGGCCACTTTAGATTGGAGACAATGTCCTGAACCAGCCCTAAACCGTCAGTGTTGTGCCCGGTTAGTAACCCATTTTCCTCACGAATAATCGTATTCACTGCTCTGGCATGACTGGCTTGCGGCGACAGATCGTCTGCCACTTGATAGGCCTCAAACTTGAAGGGTGTTGTAATATTAAACCCGATTGCACCCTCGGCTAAGAAGGACGCTACTGCTTCACGAAAGCCATCCAGGGGTGATTCGATTCTTGTGTAACGAAGCGGTACATCAAACTGACTAGCAAATATTTCGTGAATTTGTGGTGAAAGACTATGGGATACCGGATTGCCAAAAACTGCTAACAAATTCATTATGTTCCTCCTGGCCTGATTAAAGTGCCGGTTTTAAGATCGACGATTTTGCTTGCACCCTGACCACCACCAATTGCACCCGGTACGATATAATCGACCTGGTGTTTAAAGTATCTGATTACCTGCAAACGTGTCTTTGCTGCTGGCTTTCCTGACAGATTTGCAGAGGTAGAAACAATGGGTTGTTCAACTGCCTCACATATACCTTTAACAGTCTTATGATTTGAAATACGTACAGCGACTTGTTGATGACTTCCACTTATCCAAAGCGGAACCTTGTCACTCTTGCCGACAAGATAGGTGATACCTTCACCTGCCGATTTTTCCAGTGTCCTCGCTTCGTCCCCTGACAAATTAATGTAAGGTTCAAGTTGGCTAAACTCAGAGCCCAGCAGAATGAGCCCTTTGTCCCAGGTTCGATTTTTTAACTCAAGAATTTTCATGGTAGCCTGTTCAGATTCCGGTAAACATCCCAGACCCCATACACCCTCGGTTGGGTAGGCAATAACTTCCCCTGAAAACAAGCGCGCGGCAATCATTTTATATTGCCAATATCTGTGGTTCATCAATTAACTCATGGGTAATTTTAAAGACTCACTGGCGCAAGCCCTGCTTTTGCCCCGGCAACTTACCCCAGGCACCCTGATCTTTCAATGTCTCTGGAGGATTGCCGGTCAAGCTGCACTTACGGTGAATAGTTGGGTTCAGGGACTAATTCTGTTTCCAATCTTTGCTCAGCATGTATTGCCCGGCAATTGAATTGATGAATCCTGCAAGTTCCAGTTCAACCAATATTTGCAGGGTTTGTGTGACGGACATACCCGCTTGTTCGCTGATCTTGTCGACACCCGAGGGCTCAAGATCCAGACAGCCAAGGACCTTGTCCTGTTGAGCCCCAAGACTCCGGTTTTTGGTTACAGGGTCCTTCCCGGCATCAGCTTCAAACCTTAGTTCCGGATGACTACTGGATAATTCTTCAATGATATCTGCGACGTTGGTCGTCAAGCGGGCGCCTTCCTTAATAAGGTGATGACAACCTTCGCTCTGTTTACTGAGTACTGATCCCGGAACTGCAAACACTTCCCGGCCCTGTTCCATTGCCAGGCGAGCGGATATTAACGATCCGCTTCTTAATCTGGCTTCAATAACCAGAGTCCCTGTGGACATACCGGTAACAATACGATTTCGTTGGGGAAAGTTAGGAGGGGCAGGTCCAACACCCGGCGGAAATTCAGAAACCAACAGGCCCTGCCGTGCGATCTGCTCCATCAAAGCCTTATTTTCCCTGGGGTAGACCTGGTCACAGCCAGTGCCAAGCACGGCGATGGTACTACCGCCAATATCAAGCGCGCCAATATGCGCGCCTGAGTCAATACCGCGTGCCATACCGCTGGTGATAACGATTCCACCACCCGCCATTTCTTCCGCAATCAATTTGGTGACCTTGCGTCCATAAGGTGTTGGAGTGCGTGATCCTACAATTGCCAGCTGGGGGAGTTTTAACAGGTCAAGATTGCCGCTAACAAACAGTACCAGGGGAGGATCGGGTATTTCAGCCAGTTGTTGTGGGTATTCATCGGTTCCGAGGCAAATTAGCCTGTGCCGGGGTGCCTCTAGCCAGTTTGCAACTTCCTCCACTCTGGTATCGTTCCCACCTCCATTATTCAAATGCCGCTGCAGATTCCGGGGGGGCCTGATTCCTCCCCAATCGCCGGCCATAACCATGGACTCAACGCCTTCAACGCTGCCAGAGATATCAAAAAGCTGTTTGGCAATCAGGGGAAATTGAAAAAACAATAGCGAGACTCGAAGCCTCTGCAGGGTCGACAAATTGTGCACAATAAATATCCGACGTTTAAAGCTTGTTACCCTAGCAAGCGAACCATGAATGCCCTAGAGCCAATCTCCTACGGATTTTTTATTGAATCTCCTACACGGAGGGGGGTGTCGGTACTCAGAACCAGACAATAAGACATTTTCTCAAAGCTTCTGAACACCATAAGAATACCGGCGCGTTGATCCGGGAGCTTGACTTTATCCCGTCTATTACGGTCCCTGATCAGAGCACCGCTTTTATAGATTGCCAATACGTTGCCCGCTTCAAGCCCGGCGTTTGCTCCACGATTAATTGCAACCACATCATTTCGGCCTACCTGGGTCACCCCGCCGATTACCGCCATGATGGTGCCCTCAACTTCCCGGTCTGGTGCTGAAGGATAAAAAGTCGATTCAACCCGTCGTTCTTCCGTCGGCAATAAACGATCTCCCAGCCGAACGTCCTCGGACACGCTGTTCATTTTAAAAGACGCAACATCGTTATCACTGATTTCATCAAGGGTCGCTATTCCGACCTCCAGTGCCTCATAGCCAAGCACTTCTTTTGTTACAGGATCTCTATAGACTTCACCGGCGCGGAATATACCGTAGACAGATGTGCCAGTCTCCCAGATCCCCCTGGCGTAGAAACCATCTCCTGGTCCAAAAATGAGTCGATCTGATGAACCCGCAAGAATATAGGGTGCATTTGTCAGGGTATCTTCTCCAACAATTCTTCCAGTCGTCAACAAGCTTGCAATAGCATCCAGTGGAATCGCCGGGATCGCACTTGCCAGCGGTGCCGATCTCACCTGGGGTTTTAACTTCTGGTTCCGATCACCCTGACGCACGGGTTGCCCGGGAGACATTTTCACGGTTCTGCTTTCCTGGCCTCTCGCAACGCTTAGTTGAGGTTGCCCATCGACATAGCGGAGCAGAATCTCATCGCCAGGAAAAATCAGGTGGGGATTCTCAATCCTGGGGTTAACCTGCCAGATTTCCGGCCACAACCAGGCATCAACCAGGAACATGGATGCAATATCCCACAGGGTGTCACCTTCCTGCACAATATACTGATCCGGATGGTCTGGACGGAGCACATTGTCAGCGGCGAGGACACTCGTGGAGAACATTATCCCTACCAGAATTGAGAGAAGAAGTTGTTTCATGGGGCGAATCCCATCTTTAAAAAGAGTATAATGATTGGTCGACAAGCCCATAAATCGATTGTCTGTTCTCGTCGAATATTCAACATGATCATAATCTTAGCAGCACAAGTTGCTCTTTTACTAGAGGTATATGACTAAACTGTATGGCGTTATTAGATATTTTAGAGTTCCCTGATCCAAGGTTACGCACTAAAGCAAAGTCTGTGCAAGACGTAGACGGTCGAATCGCTCAATTGGCCGATGATATGCTCGAAACCATGTATGCCGCCCCCGGTATAGGGCTCGCAGCAAGTCAGGTTGATGTTCACAAGCGGATCATCGTCATCGATATTTCAGAAGATAAGTCGCAACCACTAATTCTGATAAATCCGGAGATCCTTGCCAGAGACGGTATCATTGAAACAAATGAAGGTTGTCTATCAATACCTGGATTCTACGAACCTGTGAATAGAGCCCTTGAGATTACGGTAGACGCAATTGACAGGGAAGGTAATCCGTTCACGCTTGATGCCGATGAGATGTTGGCTGTTTGCATTCAACATGAGCTTGATCACCTGGAAGGCAAGCTTTTCGTCGACTACCTGTCGTCAACAAAACGGCAGATGATTAGAAAGAAGCTCCTGAAGTTGCAGAAGCAGGCCAATTGAGTTGAATATACTCTTCGCTGGCACCCCTGAATTTGCCGAATGGCATCTTAAATCCTTGATAGACAGTGATCACACCATCTCCGGTGTGATAACCCAGCCCGACAAGCCTGGCAAAAGAGGCAAAAAGGCAATCCCGAGTGCAGTAAAAAAATTGGCTGAGCAACATAGCCTGCCAATCATTCAGCCCGAAAAGCTGACGGTAGAAGACATTAGTCACTGTAATGCAGACATCATGATTGTCGTCGCATATGGTCAGATCCTGAGACCGCCAGTACTCAGCCTGCCTCCCCGGGGTTGCATTAATGTTCACGGCTCAATGCTACCAAGATGGCGAGGCGCTGCCCCGATTCAACGTGCGATTATTGCCGGGGACCAGGAAACCGGGGTATGTATTATCCAGATGGAAAAGGGCCTGGACACCGGCCCTATCCTGGCGAGTGAATCTTGCGCAATATCCGACGGCGATACCAGTGGGGCCCTGGCACAAAAGCTGGCGGCAATCAGCACCAGGCTTCTGCAAAATGTACTTGAGGAAATTTCTACTGGCCAGTGCCTGGCCATGCCCCAGAGCGAAATTGGGGTTTGTTATGCCCATAAGATTGAGAAGTCAGAGGCACAAATCAATTGGTCGCTTTCAAGCGAAACCGTACTCAGAAGTATTCTTGGTTTCAACCCGGATCCGGTCGCTTTTTCATACATAGGCGATCTCAGGATTAAAGTTTGGGCTGCCACCCTTAGTGATGAACCACACAAACTGCAGCCTGGCCAGATCATCTCTGTCTCCAAACATGGGGTTCAGGTTGCCTGTGGTTCAGGCAGTATCAACATCACTCAACTCCAGGTACCACTCGGCAAAGGTACTATTTTAAGTGCACCGGACATTTTTAATGCCAGACGAGAAATGTTTGCGCCCGGCGTCATATTCAGGTCCGAGCGGGTGTCCAGCTAATGCAAACTTATATCTCTTCAATTCGAATTCTTGAGTCCGTTATTTTTCAGGGTAAGTCACTGGATAACAGCTTCGCACCCGGTGATTCACCTTTGTCCAAACAGGTGTGTTATGGCGTATTAAGGGACTACTACCGGTTATCAAGTATCGTTGCTTCGCTTTTGAAAAAACCTCTTCCTGCCAAGCACAACGACATCTTCCTCTTGTTATTGTCCGGTTTGTACAGTGTTGATTCACTGCGCCGCCCTTCATATACCAGCGTAAATGCCGCCGTCCAGTGTACAAACAAACTCCACAAGAGTTGGGCAAAGGGTCTGGTCAATGCGGTACTTCGAAACTATATTCGAAAGGAGTCCAATCTAAACGAACAGATTGAGACAGGTACGGAACAAGCCACCAATCTACCCGATTGGCTTTTTCAAAGAATCGCAAATGCCTGGCCCGATCATATCGCCCCCGTCATCGCTGCATGCAGAAGCGAGCCACCGATGACCATTCGAATAACCGACAATATAGAACGTGAAAAGTACATTCAGGATTTGGCAGAAATTGATATCGTGGGTCGTTGGGGTCAGCTTCACGACCGGGCATGCTATCTCTCTAAACCTGTATCCGTCGACGAGTTACCAGGGTTTTCAAACGGGGACGTCAGCGTACAAGATGAAGCCTCCCAGATGGCTGCTATTCTGCTCGATTTAAAGCCAGGCCAGGAAGTGCTGGATGCCTGTGCTGCACCGGGGGGGAAAAGCTGCCACATATTGCAGACTTGTGCGGACATTAAACTCACCGCGATTGATAAAGATGCAACAAGACTAAAGCTACTGGAATCCAACTTGATCAGGACCAAACAGAATGCAACCGTCCTCGCCTGCGATCTTTTAGACTTCAAAAAAGAGGCGGTAAAGGGCTTTGACCGAATTCTGCTGGATGCACCATGTTCCGCCACTGGCATTATCCGTCGACATCCCGATATTAAATTGCTGCGCAGGGATTCGGATATTGATAAGCTGGCGGCGACTCAAGCCAAATTGTTGGCAGTGGCCTGGGATCTCCTGAATGTAGGAGGAAAATTGCTTTATTCAACCTGCTCGATTTTACCGGAAGAAAACGAAAATATTGTTGCTGCATTTTGCCAGGACAATACTAATGCCTTTACCGAAGACCTGGAACAGACCTGGGGTTTGCCCACAACAACGGGACGCCAACTCTTACCTACCGCCGACACTCATGACGGGTTTTTCTATGCCCGTTTGGTCAAGAAAGAATTATGAAGATTCTCATATTAGGGGCCGGCGAAGTTGGCGGCAATCTTGCTCAAAACCTGACTAAAGAAGCCAGCGATATTACCGTCATCGATCACGATGCTGATCGCCTTCGGGAACTGCAGGACAAGTTCGACATTAGAACCATTCGCGGTATGGGTTCGCACCCCGATGTATTACGGCAAGCCGGCGCGGAAGATACCGATATGTTGATCGCAGTCACAAATAGTGACGAGGTAAACATGGTCGCGTGTCAGGTGGCGCATACGGTATTCCATACACCAACAAAAATCGCCAGAATCCGCTCACAGACTTATATGGATATCGGCATCTTCGGCGATACGGCAATGCCGGTAGATTTTTTGGTTAACCCCGAACAAATTGTTACCCACGATATTCGACGCCTGATAGAAAACCCCGGCGCGCTCCAGGTCATGGATTTTGCGGCGGGTCAGGTTCAACTGGTTGGTATCAAGGCACACTATGGTGGCCCTCTGGTCGGTCAGGAACTTGGCTACCTCAGGCAACATATGCCAACGGTCGATACTCGCGTCGCAGCGATTTTCAGAAAGGATCACCCGCTCATTCCCGAGGGAAATACAGTCATTGAAGCAGACGATGAAGTATTTTTTATCGCAGCGGCCAATGATATTCAGGCAGTAATGAGTGAACTTCGGCAGATCGAGAAGCCAAACAAACGTATCATCATCGCGGGTGGCGGGCAAATAGGTCAGGGGTTAGCACATGCAGTTGAGCGTCGCTATGGCGTTAGGATAATTGAAAGTAGCAGGCAACGTTGTTACGAGCTTTCCGAGTCACTTGATAGAACTATCGTTCTTGCTGGCAACGCTTCCGACCGTGATCTTTTGTTAGAAGAAAACATTGAAGAAACCGATGTCTATTGTGCAGTTACAAGCGATGATGAGGCAAATATCATGTCGTCGATGCTGGCCAAAAGTCTGGGCGCCAGGAAAGTGATCACTTTGATTAACAATCCTGCCTATGTTGATCTGATAGAAGGTAGCGAAATAGATATCGCGATTTCACCTCAGCAGGCAACTCTTGGCAGTATACTGACACATATTAGAAGGGGCGATGTTGTAAAAGTTCACTCTCTCCGGCGCGGTGCAGCAGAGGCGATTGAAGCAATAGCCCATGGTGACAAACGCAGTTCCAAGGTAGTGGGTCGGACGATCGAACAAATTGACCTACCTCCGGGAACAAACATTGGTGCCATCGTTAGAGGTAAAGATGTCATCATCGCTCATGACGACATCGTTGTAGAAGCAGACGACCATCTCATTCTTTTCCTGATCGACAAGTCTCGAATACCGGAAGTCGAAAAACTATTTCAGGCCCCATTTACCTTCTTCTAATTCGGCAATCCAATGCATATTCAAATCGCAGCTCGGATACTCGGTATACTTTTGATGATGTTTAGTCTGACAATGTTGCCACCAACATTTGTCTCCTGGCTATATACTGATGGCGTCAGTATCATTTTTATCGATACCTTTGCCATGACACTTGGTGCGGGTGTGATTCTTTGGGGGTTGTTCAGAAAAAATACACAGGAAATGCGAACCAAAGACGGTTTTCTTATTACATTTATGTTTTATATGGCGCTAGGTACTTTTGGCGCAATCCCTCTGGTACAACCGTCAGGAATATCACTCTCCTGGCCTGACGCTTTATTTGAGTCTTTCTCCGGCCTGACAACAACTGGTGCCACCGTCATCACGGGAATTGATGTCCTACCCAAGTCGATTCTATTTTATCGTCAGCAACTTCAGTGGCTCGGGGGAATGGGAATTATTGTTTTGGCAGTCGCCATTTTACCAATGTTGGGGATTGGTGGCATGCAGCTTTACCGGGCTGAAACACCTGGCCCGGTAAAAGACAGTAAACTGACTCCGCGTATTAAACAAACCGCGCTGGCACTCTGGTCAATTTACTGCGGCTTAACTCTCATTTGCGCGTTTGCGTATTGGATCGCGGGGATGACTTGGTTTGATGCGGTTTGTCATAGCTTTTCGACTGTGGCTATCGGCGGCTTTTCCACCCATGATGCCAGTATTGGCTATTTCAATTCACCCGCAATAGAGGCAGTCGCCGTCTTTTTTATGGTATTGGCCGGTCTGAATTTTGGCCTGCATTTTTTTGCATTTAAGGAACGGTCAATAACCCACTATTTCAGAGACGACGAAGTTCGCTTTTTTCTCTTTGCCCTGACACTTGCCTCACTGGTTGTAGCCGTTATTTTGGCATCAACAGGCACTTACGAGCCTTTTAATTCTGTTAGATATGCCGCATTTGAGGTTGTTTCAATATTTACCACTACAGGATTTGCGACGGCAGATTTTACGATTTGGCCCAGTATGGCGCCATACCTGATATTTTTTGGCGCATTTACAGGCGCCTGTGCCGGTTCAACCGGTGGCGGCATGAAGGTCATGCGAGTCATGCTAATCTGTAAACAGGGTCTTAGGGAGATCGATCGACTCATTCACCCGAATGCAATTTTCCCAATCAAACTCAATCGCAGACCCGTCCCGGGAAACATCATTGAAGCGGTTTGGGGATTTTTCTCTATCTATGTCATTGTCTTTCTATTCATGCACCTTACACTGGTCGCAACAGGCATGGATTTCATCACCGCATTTTCAGCAGTAGGTGCAACAATTAATAATCTAGGTCCGGGACTTGGAGATGTTGCATACCACTATGGCGATATTGAAGACAGTGCCAAAATCATACTCTGCTTTTCCATGATGTTGGGACGACTCGAAATATTTACCCTGCTGGTGCTTTTTTCGCCCATGTTCTGGCGAAAATAAGGCACGACACCAACAGTAACTACCTGGCAGCTAGACGATTCGATCAGGCGATAATCTAATGGTGCGTCCAGCTATCACCCTCGTAGTTGTAGACTCGAAGTTCTCCCGATGGCCTTTCCCGATAACGCTTGTATTCCCACTGGTACTGGGCTGGCACTTCCCTGACACAGGCTTCGACGCTTTTGTTAACGCCGGCCATGGAAATTAGCCGATCTTTTGAATAAATATCCGGGTCTGGTTCCCTGAAACAGGCAGTGAAACCTTTGTTTTCAGGTAACCTTTTTATAAAACAACAAACAACCCGGGCACCGGTTTTACCAAGTAATCGGCTTATAAGCCTGTCCGTCAGCGCCTTCTCCCCAAAGAAGTCGACAAAATCGCCAGTCTCTGGAACCTGGTCCGGCAATATGGTGACAAGTCCTCCATTTCCGAGGCACCGGTACAGGCGAGTAATACCCTGCCTGGTTGTGGGTACTACCTCATTACCAAACCTGCCCCTTATTTCTGCCATTATGTGCTGCAAATAGGCTTTGTCCGGTGGTTGGTACAGTCCGGTCATCTCACCAACAGGGTGGTGCGCGTAATACACATTAAATAACTCCCAGTTACCCAGGTGAGGCAGGATAATGATGACCCCATTTCCCTCTTTGTAGGCTTGTTCAACAATCTCCCTGTTTTCCACACCAGTAATCCACTGGTTAATTCTGCCAAATGACCCCATCCAGGCAGCCGGTGTTTCCATGACATTCTTGCCCGTGTTTTTTAGACTTTCCGCTACCAATAGCGATCGTTCAGACTCGGATAGCTCTGGAAAACACAGGTCAATATTGGTCCGGGTCACTTTCGCTGACCGGGTTTGCAAGCTCAGATTTACGGTACCAATAAAATCCCCAATCAGTCCGCTCAACCGTCTGGGAAACCAGGACATTAAAGTCATCACCGCATAAATGGCTGATGACTGTAATTTTACTTTTAAATTCATAGCGAAAGCTCACTGCATTCTGCCCGTCGGGGACACCGGACGAGATGATCATTTACCATACCCGTCGCTTGCATAAATGCGTAACAAATTGTCGTCCCCACAAAGTTGAAACCAGCATGCTTTAATCGCTTTGACAGGAGATCCGAATCTGCTGTGGAAGCCGGTACTTCTTGCATTGTCTTGAAATTATTCTGAATTGGAACTCCATCGACCTGGCGCCACAGGAATTCAGAAAAGCTGGTTCCCGCCTCCTCAAGTTCTAGCATTCTTTGCGCATTATTGATCGCACTGCGCACTTTGAGTTTATTCCGTACAATTCCCGCATTGCCGAGGAGTTTCTCCGTCTTTTTTTCGTCGTAACTGGCAATTTTTAAAGGATCAAAATTATCAAATGCCAGTCTGTAGTTTTCCCTTTTGTTGAGAATTGTTATCCAGCTAAGTCCTGCCTGGGCACCTTCTAGAACCAGAAACTCAAATAGCCGTTGACTGTCAACCAGCGGTACTCCCCATTCCTGATCGTGATATTCAAGATAACGTGTATTCCCGTGACACCAATCGCATCTTTTGTCCGCTATCATTTTAGATTGTACCAACCGGTCTCGGTCATCGGTTACTCACATCCTCTGCCCCAAAATTTCTGGATCTAGCTTAACATTTGATAATACTCGTCAATAGCTCGAGGTTAGGCAAAAGGGCACAATTTGGTCGGTTAAACCCGACTAAAAAATTAACTCTTTCTTGTTACTGCCTGGCTTCAGGTATACTAACGCCCTTTTTTCACTCGGCGGCGAGGCAAATGAGCGCGATTACATTTCAGGATTTGATTCTCACCCTACAACAGTACTGGGCAAAACAAGGTTGTGTGTTAATGCAACCCTACGACATGGAAGTTGGTGCCGGGACCTTTCATCCCGCAACGTTTCTCCGCTCCCTCGGCCCGGAAAACTGGAGTGCAGCTTACGTGCAACCTTGTCGTCGACCAACGGACGGGCGCTACGGCGAAAACCCCAATCGTTACCAGTATTACTACCAGTTCCAGGTTGTCTTAAAACCATCCCCTGAAAATATCCAGGAACTCTACCTCGATTCCCTGCGCATGCTAGGGATAGATCCACTGGTTCACGATATCAGATTCGTTGAAGATAACTGGGAGTCACCAACCCTGGGCGCCTGGGGACTTGGATGGGAAGTATGGATGGATGGCATGGAGATCACCCAGTTTACCTATTTTCAACAAGTCGGGGGACTTGAGTGTTATCCCGTCACAGGCGAGATAACTTACGGTCTGGAACGCTTGGCCCTATATCTTCAAGGGGTCGAGGATTTTCGACAATTAGTCTGGTCACAGAACGACAATCAAACCGTTACCTATGCTGATGTTTTTCATCAGTACGAAGTTGAAATGTCAGGCTACAATTTTGAACATTCTAATGTAGATGCCCTATTTTCACAGTTTGACTTCAACGAGTCAGAAGCACTCAGACTTTTGGAAGTTGGTATCCCACTACCCGCATATGAATTTGTCATGAAGGCATCACACGTATTTAATCTGCTGGATGCCAGACATGCCATTTCGGTAACCGAACGGCAACGATATATTCTAAGAGTAAGGACGCTGGCAAGGGCAGTCGCAAAATCATATTACAAGTCGCGAGAGCTAGCCGGATTTCCCCTTGCGGACGAAGCCATCCGAACAGCACTGCTGGCAGAGGTAAGCCATGAAAGCTAAAGATCTGCTGATAGAGGTCAGAACAGAAGAACTCCCACCTAAAAACCTCAAGGCACTCAGAGACAGTTTTGCAAATAGCATTACCAAAGGATTGGCGCGTGAGAACCTTGATCATTCCCGGGTACTGGGATATGCAACGCCTCGAAGACTGGCAATTATTGTGGAACAACTGGCGAGCAGCCAAGCTGATCAATTAGTAGAGCGTCGCGGGCCAGCGCTCGCCGCCGCCCTTGATGAGGCTGGTGAGCCCCGAAAAGCCCTGCTCGGTTTTGCAAAATCATGTGGTATCACGAATATTGAAGAATTGGAGCAAAGGACAACAGAAAAGGGTACCTGGTTCTACTTCACAGAAAACAAGCCCGGCAAAGATGTCGCAGCACTTATGCCTCAGATTATTGACCAGGCCATCAAGGCACTGCCAATAGAACGAAAAATGAGATGGGGCAGTTCCCGCGCTGAATTTGTTCGTCCTGTACAATCTTTTATTCTCATGTATGGGGATACTGTGATTCCAGCAACATTACTTGAGCATCATTCGGGTAATCACACCATGGGTCACAGATTCATGAGTGAGGGAGAAATAGCTGTTGAAAATGCCGGCAGCTATGTTGAATCCCTGCGAGAGCATCATGTCATAGTGGATTTTGAAGAGCGGGTTGAAAGCATTCGGGCCCAGATATCAGCGATTGCCCGTTCCCTTAAATCAGAAGTAGTCATTGACGAGGCGCTACTGGAAGAAGTTGCATCCCTGGTGGAATGGCCATTCGCTCTTACCGGTAATTTCGATAAAAGCTTTTTGCAGGTACCGGAAGAGGCACTGATTTCCGCAATGAAAGAACACCAACGGTATTTTCATCTTGTCGATCAGCACGGCAAGTTGTTACCCAGGTTCATCACCGTTTCCAATATAGAAAGTAAAGATCCAGATGCAGTTATAGCCGGAAATGAACGAGTCATAGCCCCCCGACTTTCAGATGCAGCATTTTTCTTTGCCCAGGATAGAAAATCCAGTCTGGAATCAAAGCTGCCCAGATTAGGTGAAGTTGTATTTCAGAATGAATTAGGGACCTATAAGTCCAAGGTCGAACGAATCTCAAAGCTCGCTGCAATTGTTGCCAGGATGATTGATGCGGATGTAGAGACAGCTGCCCGCGCAGGATTACTCTGCAAGTCTGATTTGGTTTCCGATATGGTCAATGAGTTCCCTGACCTGCAAGGCTTAATGGGAGGTTACTATGCAACACATGACGGCGAATCTAACGATGTTTCAAAGGCGATCACAGAACACTATTTGCCTATTCAGTCTGGAGGAAAACTTCCTGAATCTGCCACCGGTTGGTGTGTATCCATCGCCGACAAGTTAGACACGCTGACGGGTTTGTTCGGCATTGGTCAACCGCCGACTGGTTCAAAAGACCCATACGCGCTTCGGCGACAGACTTTAGGGGTGATTCGGATTTGTATTGAGAATAATCTGAAATTAGACATTAAGTCACTTCTGAATGAAGCCGCGAGCCTGCATGAAAAGGACTTCGATGTAGACCCTGTTTATCTTTATTTCCTCGATCGCCTGGAAGTCTGGTATCAGGAACAGGGCATCAGTGGTTATCTGTTCAACGCTCTTCGATACAGTCACTCTGGTATCTGCCTGCTCTCAGAAAACCATGCGCAACTCAAAGCATTGCAAGAGTTCACCAGCAATCCCGAAGCAGAGGGACTAATTGGAGCAAACAAACGGGTCGCTAATATCTTGAAGAAGGCAGATTCTAACGATATCACTGATGTCGACTCCTCCTTGTTCGAAACAGCAATAGAAGATCAACTTTATGCGGGCATTACGCAGACGACAGGCAAGATGGAAGTAACCATTAATTTTGCTGATAAGTTAAATCTACTCGGTAAGCTACAACCAATCATCGCTCAGTACTTTGAAGAAGTTCTTGTCAATTGTGAGGATCTTGCCATCAGGAAAAACCGATTGGCAACCTTGCGAGCCTTGAGGTTGTTGTTTTTAGGCACAGCTGATTTTTCGCTCTTACAACAATAGATTGCTTCAGCGATAATCGAACCTACAGGCAATTAACTGAGCGTGAAAAATTCTGAGATTATTATCCTGGATCGAGATGGTGTAATTAACATCGATTCACCTGACTATATAAAGTCCGCAGCAGAATTTGAACCATTACCCGGCAGCATTGAGGCAATTGCCCGGTTGTTCAAGTCAGGATTCAGAATCTATGTAGCGACTAATCAGGCAGGACTTGCCAAGGGGAAGTTTGACCTGCAAGCACTCAGGGCGATGCATCAAAAACTTAATGACCTGGTTATTCAAGCTGGCGCCAGAATAGAGCAGATATTTTATTGCCCACATCACCCGGATGAGCACTGTAACTGCCGAAAGCCAGCGCCAGGATTATTACATCAGATTGCTGAACATGCGGGTCGTTCAGTCTTTAACCAGGATTTTGTCGGAGATTCACTCAAGGATATCCAGGCTGCTGATGCCGCAGGCGCAAACCCGATCCTCGTCCTGACCGGAAACGGCACCACGACAGCTCAACAAATTGACGGTGAGATCCCAACCTTTCAGGATCTCGCCAGCTACGCGGACTTCAGGCTTAATAAAAGACGCTAGTTAGTTCCCGTCCATAAACCGACGAACTTCGGTCAAAACTGCAGAACGAAAAATAAGTTAGGTATATATTACAGGCACCTACGAGGGAAGTAATACCGCCGAAGATAGTTTTCGGATACACGCTAGTTAGTTCCCATCCATAAATAGACAAATTCAACTGGAAAACGCAAAATCAGATATCAGTTAGGTCGTAGTTTCAGGCACTTAGGAGAGAAGTAATACCTCCGAAGATAGTTTGTGGATAGACACTAATTAGATATCAAGATTAGCTACCGCTAACGCATTACTGACAATAAAGTCTTTTCTTGGCTCAACGTGATCACCCATTAGCGTCGTGAAAAGTTGATCCGCAGCAATAGCATCCTCAATACTCACCCTGAGCATCGACCGTTGTTTAGGATCCATTGTGGTTTCCCATAACTGATCCGGATTCATCTCTCCCAGCCCCTTATATCTTTGGCGACTTTGTCCCCTCAACGCTTCCTTCTGAAGCCATTCCAGCGCCTCGGCAAAACTCGAGATTGTCTTTTCTTTCTCGCCCTTCAGAACAATCCCTTCATTTACTATTAATGAAGACAGTTTTTCACCAAGCGCAAGATAGTCTTCATAATCTTTAGACTGGAAGAAATCATGGGTGAAAATATACTCCCTCGATACGCCATGGTTAACCACGTTTACCAGGGGATAGTACAAATGTCTCTCGACATCATGTTTGATATCAAAATGATATTGTGTTTCCGTCGTGCTGATCAGGTTTAATCGCTCCTGAAACTCAGCGACCCAACTGGAAACTGTTTCCTCATCTCCGAGCGCATCAGCGGACAATTGATCTGCATAAATAAATTGTTCCAGCACTTCCACTGGGAAGATTCTCTCCAATCTCTTAATGTTCCCCTGCACTCGATAGTAGTTTTGCGCCAGACTCCGCAGTTCACCTGGCTCAATTGAGTTATCGCGGTCACTACTGTCTGGGATAAGACGCGCATCTTCCATGGACACTTCGAAAATATAATCGATTAGTTCAGCCTCATCCTTGATATAGCGCTCGGCCTTTCCTCTTTTCATTTTGTATAGTGGAGGTTGTGCGATAAGCACATGGCCTCTCTCAATCAGTTCTGGCATGTGCCGGAAGAAGAAGGTGAGCAGCAGTGTTTTGATGTGCGCCCCATCAACATCAGCATCAGTCATAATAATGATACTGTGATATCTCAATTTGTCGGCGTCAAATTCCTCTCGTCCTATCCCACAACCTAGTGCAGTGATCAGTGTTCCAACTTCAGCTGAGGATAGCATCTTGTCAAAACGGGCTTTTTCTACATTAAGAATCTTACCCTTGAGAGGCAGAATCGCCTGGTTCTTCCTGTTTCTACCCTGTTTAGCCGAACCTCCAGCAGAATCACCCTCCACCAGGTAGATTTCTGATAGTGCAGGATCCTTCTCCTGACAATCCGCTAATTTCCCTGGTAAACCAGCTATATCGAGTGCTCCTTTTCTTCTGGTCATTTCCCTCGCTTTTCTAGCCGCTTCTCTTGCTCTGGCGGCATCAATCATTTTTTGAACAATACCTTTGGCTTCAACAGGATTCTCTAGTAGGTAATCAGTAAAGCTACTTCCCATTTCCTGTTCGACCGCAGTCTTGACCTCTGATGACACCAGTTTTTCTTTGGTCTGAGATGAAAATTTGGGATCTGGAACCTTAACCGAAATAACCGCGGTTAATCCTTCCCGGGCATCATCCCCCGTCGTATTGATTTGTGCTTTCTTTCCTAGCCCTTCCCGTTCGATATAGGTATTAAGCGATCGGGTCAGCGCGGTCCGAAAACCCTGTAGATGCGTGCCACCGTCACTTTGCGGTATATTGTTGGTGTAGGCAAAAAGGTTTTCCTGGTAAGAATCGTTCCATTGAAGTGCAACTTCCACGCCTATTCCATCATCCCGGTTCGCTGAAAAATGGAAGATTGGATTCAGAGCTGTCTTGTTTGTATTCAGGTACTCAACAAATGATCGCAAACCACCTTCATACATGTAGGTGTCTGTTTTGCCTGTTCTTTCATCTAATAGCCGAATAGTTATCCCGGCATTAAGGAAAGCCAGTTCCCTGAGTTTTTTCGCTAAAATTTCATAGTGAAACTCAATATTTGTGAAAGTCTCAAGTGACGGGCGAAACCTGACTTTAGTACCCGTTTGTTCCGTATCCCCAACAATCTTAAGGTCCGCCTCAGGTACACCTTCCCTGTAGATCTGTTCCCAAATGTGGCCGTCACGATAGATAGTCAGGGTGAGCTTTTCAGACAATGCGTTAACAACCGAAACTCCAACGCCGTGTAAGCCCCCTGAAACCTTGTAGTTGCTATCGTCAAATTTTCCACCAGCATGGAGAACTGTCATAATAACTTCTGCAGCTGATTTACCTTCTTCATGTATTTCTGTAGGAATGCCCCGGCCATCATCACTCACGGTAACGGAATCATCTGGATGAATTGTCACTGTAATAAGAGAGCAATAACCCTCTAGTGCCTCATCTATGGCATTGTCCACGAGTTCCTGAACCATGTGGTGTAATCCAGTTCCATCGTCCGTATCACCAATGTACATCCCTGGTCTTTTCTTAACGGCTTCAAGGCCCTTGAGTACCTTGATGCTACTCGAATCGTATACTTTTTCATTGCTCATTTACTTACTCCAACGTACCTGGGAACGCACTTAGTACGCCTTGTTTCACGTGAAACATATTTGCCAGTTCATAGTTCCAACTGACTTCCAGCTCAATTTGATTAATACCGGTTGACAGAATTTGACCTTCCATTTTAATCAAACTTCGACACAATAGCCTTCTATGATCTGAATCGAGCTCTGATATAAGGTCATCAACGAGATACAGGACATTATGCCCTGTTTGCTTACTCTGCATTTTACCCTGAGTTAGTACCATCGCCCAAGCAAGCATTTTTAATTCACCACGTGAACAGACTTCTATTGCCGGCCTGCCCTCTATTAGCAGTCTAATATCAGCTTTCTGAAACCCATGGTGTGTAAAACCCCGTCTCTGGTCATTTGCGAGATTCTTCCTATAAATATCTGCGAGGTCCAGTTCTTTGTCCCAACCCCGGTAGTACTCTAACGCCACTCTGGTTCCAAAATCTGTAAGTTCTTCGACAAGTTGCAGAAATAGAATACTGAATTCTTCAAAGTATTCATTGCGCTGCAAATCAATAATTTGAGCAGATTCAGTAAGCCTATCTGTCCAAACCTGAAGTTCCTCTTTTTCATAGGGATTTTTGAGCAGTCTGTTTCTTTGTTTTAGACAACGATTTGCTATATCCCACTGATCAACAAAGTCTGGTTTCACGTGAAACACTCCCCAATTGAGAAATTTCCGTCTCAACTGCGGTGGGCCCAATAAAAGATCAACCGTATCAGGGCCCAATACCAGTACAGGCAATAATCGAGCAAGATCTGAAGATTTACTTAATGATTCCCCATTGACTCGAATTTCTCGTTTCCCGACCAGACTACGACTCACGCCAACTCTGGTCTCTAAACCATTATCATCACGAATAACCCCAAAAACAACGGTCTCTGATTTGCCGAATCTTACAAGAGGAGAAATTTGACTGCTTCGAAAACTTCTGGCGGTTGCCAAATAATGGACCGCTTCTAACAAACTCGTTTTTCCACTCCCATTCTGACCAATAACAAGGTTCAGACTGGGAGAGAGTTCTATTTCGGAATGAGAAATATTACGTAAATTAGTAATGATGAGCCGGGAAAGCACCATCGGATAAATCTCACAACTTCATAGGCATAACCACATATAGTGAGTCGTCATCCTCAGGATGTTCCAATAAGGCACTACTATTTGCATCATGTACCGTCATTTTAACTTTATCGCTGTCCAGAACTCCAAGTACGTCCTGGAGATAACCCACATTAAAGCCTACCTCCAGATCAAGACCATCATACTCAACCGTGACTGTTTCCTCGGCCTCCTCCTGTTCGGGATTATTAGCGGATAACTTCAATTGTCCGGAAGAAAGATTCACACGGATACCCCTGAATTTCTCATTAGACAAAATAGCTGTTCTGTTTAATGCCTGTTTAAATTCGAGTTTATCAGCGAACACAATTTTATCCCCATTCTTCGGGATAACTCTGTCGTAATCCGGAAAGCGCCCATCAACCAATTTTGTTGTCATTGTAAAATTATCTGAACGAGCACAAAGGTGATTGGCACCAAAACTAATTTCTACTTCACCTTCCAGATCACCCAATAAACGCTGAAGCTCCAAAACTCCCTTACGTGGAACAATAACCTGCTTCATCGGATTTTCGCTGGAAGCCTGACTCAGACTACTCATAGCTAATCGATGGCCATCGGTTGCGACACTTCTAATATAGCCATCACCCAATTCCAGCAACATTCCGTTAAGGAAATAACGAACATCTTGTTGAGCCATTGCAAAACTGGTTCGATCCAAGAGCTTCTTAAATGCTTTACTATCAACCCTGGTCGTAATTTCTACCGCAGATTTATCAACAGATGGGAAATCTGCTGCAGGTAATGTTGAAAGATTAGACTTAAACCTGCCTGACTTAATCAACAACCTCGAGTCTACTAACTCAAAATTTACATTTGCTTTGTCGGGTAGTTCTTTGCAGATATCAAGCAACTTTTTTGCTGGAACGGTGATTTCACCATCCTCGGTACTCTCAGCGACCATCTGGCCAATTAACTCCACTTCAAGGTCAGTCCCGGTTAATGAAACCTTGCCATCATTGACCTGAATCAAAACATTGGAAAGCACGGGTAATGTTTGTCTACGCTCCACCACACCAGCAACCTGTTGAAGTGGTTTGAGCAACAATTCTCTGTTAACACTAAATTTCATCTTCTATCCTAAAGTAAGCGCTTACTTAACCGGCTAGTAAGCTATTGTTCGCTCAAGTTGTAACATCCATCGCTCATGACACACCTCAATCTCATCACCCTATAACTTTTGTTATAACATCATCGGACTGACAACGTATCTGGAATCCCCATCATCCGGGTCAGTAAGCAATACTGCAGAACCTGCATCTGCAAATGCCATACTGATCCTGTCCCCTTTCATCACCGACAAAGCATCAATAAGATACTCAACATTGAAACCGATGTCCAAGTCGTCTCCCTGGTAATCTACCGTGAGGTTCTCTTCTGCTTCTTCCTGGTTTGGGTTGTTTGCCTGCAACTGAAGATTGTTATTTGTCATTACCAATCGAATATTACGGTAAGTTTCATTAGAGAGGATCGCTGTTCTGGTCAGGGCTTCTTTCAGATCCAGTCGATCAACCAACATAATATTTCTATTATCCCGGGGTATTGCTGCTTCAAATTCAGGATAAGTTGCATCTATCAACTTGGTAGTCACAGTCCCTGTCCTGGTAACAACCCTTAAATGGTTATTGGTAAATATTATAGAGATTTCACTATCATCTACCTTTATTGCTTTCTGCAACTCCACGATGCCTTTTCTCGGCACGATATAACCGCAGTCGGCTTCAACCTCAACCGGCAGTTCTATACTCGTGGTCGCTAACCTTTGACCATTAGTTGCAACCGCAACAATGCGCTTATTGGAAACTTGCATTAACAAACCGTTGAAGAAATAGCGCACATCCTGCTGCGCCATCGCAAAACTGGTCTTGTACAGCAGGTCTCCCAACACAACGGAGGGTATGGTTACTGTAGTAGAGGTGCTATCAATAGCTATGCAAGGAAAGTCCTCTGCGGGTAGCGTCCCTAATTGAGACCTATACCTACCGCTCTTAAACTGCAAGTGAGTACCTACTAACTCACATTCCAACATGGCTTCCGATCTCAAACTCCGACAGATATCAATTAATTTTCTTGCCGGTACAGTAATTTTGCCGTCTGAAATGACATCGACATCGGCAACAATCGCCGTGAGTTCAACTTCCTGGTCCGAACCAACCAAAGTTAAGTTACCGGACTCCAGCGTGAGCAAAAGATTCGACAGTATTGGCAGAGTATGACGACGTTCAACAACACTTGCGACGAATTGAAGTGGTGCTAAAAAGACATCCCGTTGAATAGAGAATTTCATCTTATTAAACGTTCCTGGTAGGAGTGATCCCAATTAATCTGCTTCAGAAAAATTCGCAATTTCAATAATGATGAGACAAATCAGCCAAAAATTCGATATTAGGCTGTAAGCGTTCGTATCAGATTATTGTAATCCTCTCGTATATCCCTGCTGCTTTCCTTTAACTCTTCAATTTTTCGACAAGCATGGAGTACCGTTGTGTGATCCCTCCCACCAAAGGCATCTCCTATTTCGGGCAAACTATGCGACGTCAATTCCTTGGCTAGTGCCATCGCTAATTGCCTGGGTCTGGCTATTGATCTATTTCGGCGCTTTGAATGCAAGTCTGCAATTTTTATCTTGTAGTAATCAGCCACAGTTTTTTGGATGTTCTCGATCCCAACCTGTCGTTCCGACAATGCAATAACATCTTTAAGGGCATCTTTTACCTGTTCGATTGAAATTTCACGGCCAGTAAATGTCGCATTCGCGATGACACGCCGGAGGGCTCCTTCTAATTCACGGACATTGGATCTTATTCTTTCAGCGATAAAAAATGCCGCGTTATGGGGCACATAAACCCGCTCCATTTCAGCCTTCTTGAGCAATATTGCTACCCGTGTTTCGAGTTCAGGTGCTTCAACGGGTGCAGTCATTCCCCAGACGAATCGACTTTTTAATCGCTCCTCAAGCCCTGCAATTTCTTTTGGGTACCGGTCACAGGTTAATACAATTTGACTACCATTTTCTTGCAACCTGTTGAAAACATGGAAAAATTCTTCCTGTGACTTCATTCCCTTGGCTAGAAACTGAATATCGTCCATCAGAAGCACATCCACTGAACGATAGTATTGGGTAAATTCTGACATGGTTCCGTGCTCAATCGCCCGAACCATATCCTCCATAAATCTCTGGGAGTACATATAGGCAACTTTGAGTTCCGGGTGTTTATCATGGATCGCATTCCCGACCGCATGCATCAAATGGGTTTTACCCAGACCAGACCCACCATATAACAACAAACACTTGTAAGTTGTGCCAACACTTTCCGAGACCTGCACTGCCGCTGCCCTGGCCAATTCGTTTGATCTGCCCTGGACAAAATTATCGAAAGTAAATTCACGTTTTAGTTCGAGCAGGGGATAAAAATTCTCCCGGGTGACAAAGCTATTACTCGTTCCCGATGATTTGCCGGAAAAAGGTGCAGAATGACCACCATTCTGTACTCTCTGGACTCGAACCCTTCCCTCTGCAAGTCCCTCGGAAGATGTCCCTATCTGAATGGATACCGAGGCGGTTCCATTTTCCAACACCAACTCTTGAATTCTTTGGAGAAAGTTATTATTTACCTGGTCTTCGATATACTTATTCGGTGCCAACAGTCTTAGTTCGCGCTCGTCCTCAGCGATAGCCTGTAGTGGCTTTATCCAGGTATTAAATTGATGAGGCGTTAATTCATCCTCCAGACTACGCAGACATTTTTGCCAAATTACTACCCCCACAAACCCTCCATTTCAGCCGTGTTTTTAAACTATTTTTTAGTGGAACCGCGAAATTCTGGAATTGAAAAAGTAACGAACTTGCGAGGCATGAATAGTAACTCCATTCGAGCTCCTAAGCCAACAGTTGTGGATAAAAAACCTCAATTAAAACGCCTTATTTTTCAATATGTTATACACGACCATAGTCAACAACCAGTGCCTAACCTGTGCATAAGGTGTGGATAAAAAAGAGCCCTTTTTATATTGTCTTCAGCCTGTGGATAAAACCTGTTTTTAACCACAAGATGTACACAGACAGAAGTTCTCTAATACACTCTTCATACACAGGGTTTGACTGACGCTAAGCTGTTGAAAACAGAAAGCAAAAAGGACTAGTACACAGAACGCTGTCGCCTAATAAGAGTAATAACAATAAATTTATATATATAAAGATCTTTATATTAAAAGAAGGACAAGCCACCGCACTCAAAATTTAGTCAAAACTCAAATTGACTAGTTCGACGAACTTAATTAGAATTCGCGCTCTTTTTTAAACGTCACAGATTCGGAATACATATCATGAAAAGAACATTTCAACCTAGCGTTATCAAACGCAAGCGTACTCATGGTTTCCGTGCCAGAATGGCTACCAAAAATGGTCGACTGGTACTAAAACGACGTAGAGCTAAAGGCCGAAAAGTTCTTTCAGCCTAGGGTCACTCTGAATATACCTGTCCAGGATCACTTCATAAACAAACCAATTGTTGTGAACACAGACCTGGTAGCAGGAATAAGACCTTAGCTGGCGTGGTAATTCTCCTGGCTAATCAATCGGAAGACCAGGCTGAAGACTACTGCATTGGATACCCAAAACTTCCCTAAAAAAAACCGCCTCCTTACTTCAAGGGATTTTAGTGCAGTTTTCGAACATGCCCAATATCGGGTAGGTTGTGCCGAATTCCTCATTCTTGCGATTCACAACGATAATGCTACCAGTAGACTCGGTCTTGTTGTCGGTAAAAAAAATACCCGTCTCTCTGTCACTCGTAACAAAATCAAGCGGCAATTTAGAGAATCCTATCGAAAAATAGCAGTCGCCCTTTTTGGTAGTAATGGTCTGGATATTGTTATCATCACCCGCCCCGGCATTGTCAAATGTTCCCGAAAAGAACTGTGTCTTAGTCTGGTGAAAACATGGCAGAAGCTTCATGCCAAGGCTGAAAAAGGTTTAGCAAATGGCTAAGAAAATACTAATTTCCCTGATCAAGTTCTACCAGCTTTTTATCAGTGCGCTATTGGGACAAAGATGCCGTTTTTACCCAACTTGTTCGCAATACACCATCGAGGCCATAGAAACTCATGGTGTTTTTAAGGGAAGTTATCTAGCAGTTAAAAGAATCGGGAAGTGTCACCCCTTTCATCCAGGTGGCGTGGATATGGTCCCCCAAAAGCAGAATCATCAATCACAGGTAAACTAATGGATTTTCAAAGAATATTTATTTTATTGGGATTAGCTGTTACTGCCTATATGCTAATTCTCGCCTGGAATGACGATTATGGTACTGGCAAGGTAGCCCCTGACGACGTACCTGTTCTGGATCAAGTAGCAGCAAATGGTGCGGCCATGACTGACAACATTGTTGGTCAAATACCAGAAAGCGCTAATTTGACTAATCAGGCTGATTTCCTCCCTCAGGTTGAAACAGAATCACTGTCGCAGACCCCTTCAGAGACGACAACTTTACAAAACGATAGTCGATTAGTCTCAATAAAATCGAATGTTCTGCACCTGACGATCGATACATTGGGCGGTGACATTGTTAAAGCTTCACTGCCAGCCTATCCAACGACAATCGATAACCCGGACTCTCCCTTCACCTTGATCGATCCAGGCAACAAATATGCGGCACAGAGTGGATTAATTGGAAAAAATGGTACTGATACAAGTGCCGGTAGGCCCCAGTTTGTGGTCTCTGACTACAATTATGAAATGAGATCTGATGAAAACGAAATCCAGGTTGACCTGACGCTTAATCAGGCCGGGGTGTTAATTACAAAGCGCTTTACCCTCCGACGATCAGACTATCTCGTGGACGTAGATTATATCGTTGAAAATAATACGCCCAATAACTGGCAGGCTGCCCTTTTTGCTCAAATCAAAAGAGACCGGGAATCCCCCGTCATCTCCCATGATAATGCGATGGGGCTTCAGCCATATACCGGGGGCGCAACCTATATACCCGGGACGCCATACAACAAGCTGGAGTTTGACGATATAGAAGAAGAGTCTTACAAGCAAAAAGTAGAAGGCGGATATATCGCCATGGTGCAACACTACTTTGTTACCGCCTGGGTACCCAAAGGTGACGAAACGAATACGTTCCAGGCGAGATATTTAAGACAACAGGATGTTTTTCTATTTGGTTTCACAGCGCCAAACTGGAAAGTTGAGCCAGGGCAACAGTCCAACAAGGGTGCCCAATTTTACATCGGTCCCAAGGATCAGTACAGACTTGAAGAAATTAGCCAGGGTCTGGATCTCACGGTGGACTACGGATTTTTGTGGTGGCTAGCAAAACCGCTTTTCTTCTTATTGAATACAATTCATGGTTTGGTTGGCAACTGGGGAGTTGCCATTATAGGACTCACAATTCTTGTGAAAACCTTGTTGTTTCCCTTATCGGCAGCCGGGTTTAAGTCCATGGCCAAGATGCGAAAACTACAACCGGAAATGGCCCGTTTAAAAGAAAGATACGGCGACGACAAACAAAAGTTCTCCCAGGCCATGATGGAACTCTACAAGAAAGAAGGCGCTAACCCTTTAGGTGGTTGTTTTCCAATCCTGTTACAAATGCCGGTGTTTTTGGCTTTGTATTGGACATTAATGGAAAGTGTAGAACTCAGGCAGGCATCTTTTATTTTGTGGATCAATGATTTGTCAATTATGGATCCCTATTTTGTGCTTCCAATATTGATGGGTGGTTCTATGTTTCTCACCCAATTGATGCAACCAGAGCCGCCAGATCCAATGCAAGCCAAGGTAATGAAAATGATGCCCATCATGTTTACCTTCTTCTTCCTCTGGTTTCCGTCCGGGTTGGTATTATATTGGCTGGTCAACAACCTGCTTTCAGCGGCTCAACAGTTTTACGTGAACAAGAAAATTGAGGCGCAACCCTGATCGGCACCCCGGTGGAGTCAGAATTTTGGTTAACGTCAATAAAGATACTATAGCTGCTATAGCGACCCCGTCAGGCAAGGGCGGGATTGGGATTATCAGAATTTCCGGACCACTTGCCCGTGATCTGGCGGTTAAGATCCTTGGCAAGATACCCGAACCCAGGTTGGCGACATTTTCGACTTTTCTGGACGAAAATGGCGATGGTATAGACCATGGTCTGGGTATTTTCTTCCCCTCTCCTAATTCGTTTACCGGGGAAGATATATTGGAACTACAGGGTCATGGTGGACCAGTTGTCCTCGATCTACTCTTACAACGCACGCTTGGGTTAGGCGCCAGGATTGCGGGGCCAGGTGAGTTTTCCCTTCGTGCGTACCTCAATGACAAGATTGACCTTACCCAGGCGGAAGCTATCGCCGACTTGATTGACAGCACTAGCCAACAGGCGGCGAAAGGTGCAATGAATTCATTGCAGGGTGAGTTCTCCAAACGAGTAAAGTTGTTGGATGAGAAAGTAGTTCGATTAAGAATGTATGTTGAAGCCGCGATAGATTTTCCTGAAGAAGAAATAGACTTTCTGCTGGATGATCACATTAGTCGTTCCCTCGATGAAATATTGACCAGCTTAAGTTTGAGTCTTGAGCAAACCAGGCAAGGTGCTGTACTAAATGATGGTATTTCATTGGTGCTTGCCGGAAAACCAAATGCCGGTAAATCCAGCTTAATGAATGCGCTTTGTGGTAAAGACGCTGCCATCGTCACTGAACTCGCCGGTACAACCCGGGATGTGTTAAGTGAACAGATACAAATGGATGGTATTCCCGTTAACTTGTTTGATACCGCTGGCCTCAGGCAAACAAATAACCCGGTCGAAAAAGAAGGTGTTAAACGAGCGCTTATAGAGACGGATCGAGCAGACATTGTGCTCCTGTTGATCGATGTCTCAGAATCAAAAGGGCAATGGCAGCATGAAGTTAAGGAATTATTGAACCTGATTAATAGTGGTTCGACCGTGCTGGTAGTACTCAACAAAACTGATTTGCTCGATCAGGCAGTGACCGATTTGGATATTGTGCAAGCAAATATAGAAAATTGGTCAGTGATCCAGATCTCCGCTAAAACCGGTGAGGGGATTGAAGCGCTAAAGGCGAGTATTAAGCGGTTGGTTGGCTATGTGGACAACAGCGAGGGTGTCATTTTGGCCCGCAGGCGTCATATCTTTGCCCTGGAGAGAGCTGAGACCGCCGTAAAAAGTGGAAAACAGCAATTGGAAATCAATCAGGCCGGTGAATTGTTGGCAGAGGACCTGAAACTCGCACATGAAGCACTGTGTGAAATCACAGGCAAGTTTACCAGTGATGACTTGCTTGGAGAGATCTTCTCGTCTTTCTGCATTGGAAAATAATCAGCGTGCGTGCCAAATCTGCCGCAGGGTAAACAATAGACTTTAATACGTCCATGGGTATACTTGCCCACCCAACTACATATGGCCGGGTGAACAGACATGTTTAGTCGCTTTCTCCAGTTATGAATTATCCCAAAATTTTTGATGTTATTGTCGTGGGCGGTGGCCATGCAGGAACCGAAGCTGCACTGGCTGCGGCACGTATGGGTGTCCAGACATTACTAGTGACCCAAAATATAGAAACCCTGGGCCAAATGTCATGTAATCCGGCCATTGGTGGTATCGGAAAGAGTCATCTGGTCAAAGAGGTTGATGCATTGGGTGGTGCAATGGCGCTGGCTGCGGACCAGGCAGGGATTCATTTCAGAGTACTCAATGCACGCAAGGGACCAGCGGTCCGGGCGACCAGAGCCCAGGCAGACAGGCACTTATATAAAGTTGCCATTCGCGGGGCGCTGGAGAATCAGGAAAATCTGCATATATTTCAACAATCCGTTGACGATTTGATTGTTGAAGGTGACGCTGTGAAAGGTGTGGTAACCGCGACGGGACTAAGATTTAGGGCGCAAGCGGTAATATTGACTGTAGGGACCTTCCTTGGCGGTATCATTCATGTAGGACTTGAAAAGTCCGCCGGTGGCCGAGCCGGAGATGCACCGTCGAACCGATTGTCCGAACGATTAAGAGAGATGCCTTTTAAAGTCGCCAGACTCAAAACCGGCACTCCCCCGCGAATTGATGGAAAGTCCGTTAACTTTGAGGGTCTGGACGAACAACCGGGAGATGAGCCACGTCCGGTCATGTCGCATCTCGGGAAAAGGAGCGATCATCCGCGACAGGTTTCCTGTTTTATTACTCACACCAATGAAAAGACCCATGATTTGATTCGTCAGGGACTGGATCGCTCGCCGTTATTCACCGGTGAAATAGATGGTGTAGGCCCCAGATATTGCCCTTCCATAGAAGATAAGGTCGTCCGGTTTGCGGATAAAAATTCTCACCAGATTTTTATAGAGCCTGAGGGTCTGAATACCCGGGAGCTCTATCCGAACGGCATTTCAACCAGCCTGCCCTTCGATGTGCAATTGGATCTCGTCAGGACAATTAAAGGTTTTGAGCAGGCACACATCACAAGACCAGGTTATGCCATCGAGTATGACTTCTTTGAACCCCGGGATCTCAGGTCATCCCTTGAAACTGTTCATTTGAGCGGGCTTTATTTTGCCGGCCAGATTAATGGCACAACCGGGTATGAAGAAGCTGCAGCCCAGGGTTTGATAGCGGGCATTAACGCCGCAAATAAGGCGCTTGATAAAGCACCCTGGTGTCCGGGAAGAGATCAGGCTTATATCGGTGTCCTGATCGATGACTTGATTACCATGGGGACAAAAGAACCCTACCGAATGTTTACCAGTCGAGCGGAATATCGTCTGATATTGAGGCAGGATAATGCCGACCGACGATTAACTGAACAGGGAAGATCCCTTGGGCTGGTTGATGATGAACGCTGGCGCCGTTATGAAGAAAAGCTGGCTTTAATTGATGAACGCAAGGCGAGCCTGGCTGACCACTGGTGTCAACCGGGAGATACCCTGGTCGAAGAACTGGTAGGAAAGACCCTGAGCAGGGAATATAACCTGTCAAATCTCCTGAAAAGACCGAATGTCTCGGTAGAGAATCTGCTTGCAGCGGTAGGTTATGACTGGCCGGATGAAGAGGTTAATGAGCAGATAGAGATCGACCTTAAGTATGAGGGCTATATTACAAGGCAACAGGAAGAAATTGATCGACTTAAGGCGGAAGATGGAATGGCCATTCCGTCGTTGCTGGATTATGACGTTATTAAAGGTCTTTCAAATGAAGTGAGGCAAAAACTGATTGATGTAAGACCGGAGACGATCGGCCAGGCCGGTAGAATATCCGGTGTAACACCGGCTGCAGTGGCAAGATTGATGGTTTATCTAAAAAAGAGTAAACACCCGCAATCCGCTCGAAAGTTAGCCTAATTTATGGCCAGGGAAATCGCTGAGACGGGCAAGATTCAGGCACTTATTGAGCAGGGGTTGGGCAAACTGACGTTGTCCCTTGATTCAGCGTTTGCCCCCCAGGCAGCTAAATTTATCCATGAACTGACCCGGTGGAACAAAGCTTATAATCTCACCGCAGTCAGGGATCCAGTACAGATGGTTCCCCTGCACATTCTGGACTCAATTGTTCTCCAACCCTTTGTTGATGAAACGATGCAATCTATCATTGATGTTGGCACAGGTGGCGGTTTACCAGGCATACCCCTGGCGCTGGCGTTTCCGGATAGAAGTTTCCTGCTGTTAGACAGCAACGGTAAGAAGACCCGTTTTTTGAGCCATATTAAAATGACAATGGGACTCGATAATGTAGAAGTTGTTCAGTCCCGGGTAGAAAACTTTAGCGGTGAATTTGATCTGGTGACCTGTAGGGCATTTGCCAGTCTGGTTGATATAGCGGCTGATGTGAGTCATCTTGTAAAGGCTCCGGGGAGCGTCTTTGCGATGAAAAGCAAATATGAAGTGCTTGAGCGACGAGTAGGCGATATGGTTTTTGAAAAGACCCATCGTCTTGAAGTCCCGGGTGTCGAAGCCCCAAGGCATCTGGTTGTGCTTAAAAAGGAATTGGAATAGTGGCGTTAGTATTAGCAATCACCAACCAGAAAGGTGGCGTGGGAAAAACCACGACCAGCGTTAATTTGGCGGCTTCCCTGGCAGCAATGAAGCGCAGGGTACTATTGGTTGATCTGGATCCCCAGGGTAATGCAACCATGGGTAGTGGTGTTGATAAAGCCGATCTCGAAGCATCTGTTTATGATGTGCTTGTGAATGGCCTGATGGTTTCCGAGGCAAAAATAGAAGCTGAGTCCTCCGGTTTTGACCTCCTGGGTTCGAATGTTGAATTAACCGGTGCAGAGATAGAACTGCTTGCTCTGGACCGGAGAGAATTTCGCCTGAAAGACGCTCTGATTCCGGCACAGTCGTCATACGATTACATCATCATTGATTGTCCACCTTCCCTTAGCCTGCTTACAATCAACGGTTTGGTAGCAGCAGATACAGCCTTGATCCCGATGCAGTGTGAATATTACGCGCTGGAAGGCTTGTCTGCCTTGATAAATACCATTTCCAGAATTACGACAAGTTTAAATCCGGAGCTTGAAGTCGAAGGTATCGTCAGGACGATGTATGACCCGCGAAACAGTCTGACCAAAGATGTATCTGCCCAGTTGGCGGAGCACTTCGGCGACAAGTTATACAGAACAGTAATACCGAGAAATGTTAGGCTAGCCGAAGCACCAAGCTATGGGTTACCCGTTCTGTATTACGACAAGCAGTCCCGGGGGGCCAAGGCTTATCTGGCGCTGGCCAGTGAACTGGCAAGAAGATATGAAGGACTCGACGATAATGAACGGGTTGGAATTAATAGTGAGAATTAACGGCAGCTTCGCGAAACAGACAATTGTTATGCGAGGTTCATAGGTCAGCAAATGGTAATCAGCCAATGGTAGTCAAGAAAAGAGGATTGGGTCGGGGACTGGATGCGCTGCTGGGCTCTGATGCCAGGCAATCGAAAGTTGAGCCTGAAGATTCAGCCGGGAGACTCCAGGAAGTCCCAATTGAATGGATACAACCTGGAAAATACCAGCCCAGAAAAGTCATGGAAGACGATGCATTGCAGGAGCTGGCCTCCTCGATTCGTGCACAGGGCATCATGCAACCGATAGTGCTTCGATCCGTGGCGGAAAATAAATACGAAATAATCGCCGGCGAACGACGCTGGCGTGCCAGCCAACTTGCGGGGATGGAAAAGATACCCGCAATCATTCGGGAAGTGAGTGACGAGTCTGCCGTTGCGATGTCGCTGATAGAAAATATACAGCGGGAAGACCTCAACCCGATGGAAGAGGCACTTGCATTACAGAGATTGATCGAAGATTTTGACCTGACTCATCAACAAGTTGCGGATGCTGTCGGTAAAAGTAGAACGGCAGTCACAAATTTTCTCAGGTTGACTCACCTTGGCGCCGAGGTTTCGCGGATGCTGGCCAATGGTGATATTGAAATGGGTCATGCCAGGGCGCTATTGAGCCTGAGCGATGAAAAGCAGAGTCAGGCAGCAAAAGAAATAGCCGCCAGACAGCTTAATGTACGTCAGGCCGAGGCTTTAGTCAGGCAATGGCTTGCCGAGCCCAAACCAAAAGGCGCAAAATCCAAAACAGTTGATTCAGACACCAGGCATCTGGAGAACAGACTCTCCGGGAAGCTTGGACAGCCCGTGCAAATACAACACAGTGCAAAAGGTAAGGGCAAGTTGGTCATTTCCTATAATTCCCTGGATGAGCTGGAAGGTGTGCTGACGCGATTCGGTGATTTGGAATAACAAACATTTACCGGGCATCGAATAGTCGCTATATTCAACCAGCATTAGAAATCGAACAATCAGGTGAGGGGTAGATTAGATTTAGCCGCTTTAATCAGCGGTACGACAGTAAGTTTCAATCAAACGCCAGCGAGATGGTGTAGGAAGTTACGGCTAACTGAAAAAAGTAGTGATTTAGCGATATGTTGTGTTGAATGGCTATGCCGAAATCTCTATACTACGCCCCCTCGAATATGGGGGTAACTGTGCGTCTTTCTATCCCGTATCGAATTGTTATGGTACAACTGCTTGCTGCGGTTAGTCTGACAATCGCCTATCTGCCTTTTGATGAAGGTGGAATGGTGAGGACTTACTCGATTTTTCTGGGTGGTTTGACCTCTATGCTGCCTAGTGCATTCTCGGCCTGGCATATGGCTCGACCCATAGTAAAACCAGGTATGGTTTTTAAAAGCCTGGTATATGGTGAAATTGTCAAGTTGGCTTTGACCGGCATAATTTTTGGTGCCGTCTTTTTGTTTGTAAAGCCGTTGGATATATTGTTTTTCTTTTCATCTTTGGTACTAAGTATGATGTGTCATGTGCTGGTACCGCTGCTTTGGCCGAATGTAGGCAATGATTAGAAGCAAGCGTACAGAAAGTGTAACGTCAGGAAACTAGCAGGTTAGGAAACAGAGAAGATAAAGTATGCAGAGCGAAACCCAGACTTCCAGCGAATATATTCAGCACCACATTACTAACCTGACCTATGGTCAGCTTCCTGATGGTAGCTGGGGGATTGCACATTCCGTTGAAGAAGCAAAAGCAATGGGATTCAACGCAATTCACCTTGATACCATGTTCTGGTCTATCAGTCTTGGCATGGTATTTTGCGGATTGTTCTACTGGGCGACACGAAACCTGACATCAGGCGTGCCTGGTACTTTACAAAACATTTGCGAAATGACCGTGGAATTTGTTGAAGACAATGTACGTCAGGTATTTGGTACCCGCCCCAATGCAATTATCGGCCCTCTATCCTTAACGATACTGGTCTGGGTGTTCCTGATGAATCTTATGGATCTTATTCCGGTAGATTTCATTCCAGCGCTGGCGGGGATGGCAGGCATACATTTCTTTAAAGTTGTACCTTCCACTGATCCAAACGCAACTCTGGCTATGTCCCTGGGCGTTTTCTTCCTGGTGATGTACTACAACATCAAGATGAAAGGTCCGGTGAAATTTACCCTGGGTCTTTTTACCCACCCAATTGACCACTGGGCTGCTGCTCCATTCAATATCGTATTGGAGATAGTTGACCTGATCGCGAAGCCGCTTTCACACGGTTTACGACTCTTTGGTAATATGTATGCCGGCGAGATGATATTTATCTTGATCGCCTTGCTGCCTTTTTACGCTCAATGGGCACTTTCTCTACCCTGGGCAATTTTCCATATTTTGATTATCGGTCTTCAGGCTTTTGTTTTCATGATTTTGACCATCGTCTATTTGACGCAGGCACATGAAACCGGGGACCACTGATTAAAATACATTTCGTTTAAAACACACTTTTTGTTTAAACACACGTAGACGTGCAATTGTAGGAGTAAGACATGGAACAATCGTTAATCTTTATTGCTGGTGGCATTCTGATGGGGCTTGGCGCTATCGGTAGTGGGGTTGGTATTGGTATTTTGGGTGGCAAATATCTTGAAGGTGTTGCCAGACAGCCAGAATTACAGCCAATGCTAATGACCCAATTGTTTATTTCGCTGGCATTGGTAGACGCAGTACCGATTATTGCAGTAGGTATTTCACTGTATATGATCTTCGCGGTTTAACAGAAAGGTTAACTTTCTCAAACCTTTTTTCGAACCACTTATTTCGAACCGTGAGGTGAAGTGTGACTATTAACTATACCATGCTCGGTCAGCTAATTTCTTTTGTGCTGTTCGTTTTGTTCTGCATGAAGTTTGTCTGGCCACCCCTGACCCAGGTCATGCGTGAGCGACAAAAAGCTTTGGCAGATGGTCTTGAAAAAGCCTCAGCCGCTGAAAAGCAGTTGGAAGCAGCAAATGATGCCGCGGCTAATGAGCTTGAAGAAGCCAAGAAGCAGTCTGCTGATCTGCTTGCTCAGGCGAGATCACGAGCAAACCAGATTGTAGAAGAAGCCAAAACCCAGGCCGGTGAAGAAGCCGACCGGATTAAACTTGGTGCTCAGGCTGAGATTGACCAGGAAGTTAACCGTGCTCGTGAAGAATTGAGAACCAGGGTTAGTGAACTTGCAATCGACGGTGCCGAGAAAATTCTTGAGAGCACGGTCGATAAGAGTGTTCATCAGGAAATGTTGAACAAGATCGCGGCCCAACTTTAGATTAACGATAGGATTGTATTAGGTAATGGCTGAGTCAGAATTAACGACAATTGCGCGACCTTATGCCCGGGCTGCTTTTTCCCAGGGGCTAGATGAAGCTTCTGGTTTAGCGACCTGGTCGCGAATGCTTGGCTTGCTCAGTGCAACTCTGCAGGATAGCGTCGTGAAGTCGAATCTTGAAAATCCTCTGCTGACCAGACAACAGCAAAGTGCCCTTGTTATCGACATTATGGGCGATGAGTTAAACGAGAAAGGTCAAAATTTTGTTTCCGTTTTAGCGGAAAATGGTCGAATTGGATTGATGACAACGATCTACAAAATATTTGAACTTCTTAAAGCCAATCATGAAAAGACAATGGATGTAGAAGTAACCAGCGCCTTTGAAATGAGCGATGAAGACGGTAATAAACTGTCTGAAGCATTAAAGAAGCGACTGCAGAGAGAAATTAGTCTTACGGCTACGGTTGATCACTCGCTTATCGGCGGCATTGTTGTTAGAACCGAAGACACGGTAATCGATAATTCTGTCCGAGGTAAGCTTGATAGATTGGCACAGGTATTAAACTAGGTAATAACCCTTATTCATAAATTCGGTCATCAGATGGCTAATGACAATTTATGGGTAACGGGAAGCACACACACTTTTGAATTAACCATTCCTTGAGGAACGGGACATGCAACAACTAAATCCTTCTGAGATTAGCGAAATAATCAAGCAGCGAATTGAGAAGCTCGATGTTTCTTCTGAAGCAAGAAACGAAGGTACGATCGTCAGTGTATCTGACGGTATTATCAAAATTCACGGGCTCGCTGACGTTCAAAACGGCGAAATGATAGAGTTCCCGGGCAACCTTTTTGGTTTCGCCCTAAATCTGGAACGCGACTCTGTTGGTGCGGTTGTCCTGGGTGACTACCAGTCACTTAGAGAGGGTCAAACTGCCAAGTGTACCGGCCGTATCCTTGAAGTACCGGTAGGACCGGAAATGCTCGGCCGTGTGGTAGATGCACTGGGTAATCCGATTGACGGTAAAGGCGCGATTAATACATCGCTTACCTCCCCTGTTGAAAAAGTTGCGCCAGGTGTTATTGCTCGTCAGCACGTTGACCAGCCAGTTCAGACTGGACTCAAGTGTATTGACTCAATGATCCCGGTTGGTCGGGGTCAGCGAGAGTTGATCATTGGAGACCGTCAGACAGGTAAGACAGCAATCGCCATTGATGCAATTATTAACCAGCAGAAATCTGGTATTAAGTGTGTCTATGTTGCTATCGGCCAGAAGTTTTCTTCAGTTGCAAATGTGGTTCGCACACTGGAAGAGCACGGTGCAATGGAAAATACAATTATCGTCGTTGCCGGTGCTGCTGATCCGGCCCCTATGCAGTACATCGCCCCTTATGCGGGATGCGCGATGGGTGAATACTTCAGGGATCGTGGTGAAGATGCATTAATCATCTACGATGACCTTACAAAGCAGGCATGGGCGTATCGACAAATTTCACTGTTGCTGCGAAGACCACCAGGACGAGAAGCTTATCCCGGTGATGTTTTCTACCTCCACTCCCGATTGCTTGAAAGAGCAGCCAGAGTAAATGCCGAATACGTTGAAGCCTATACCAACGGTGAAGTGAAAGGAAAAACCGGATCATTGACTGCCCTGCCCATTATTGAAACCCAGGCCGGTGACGTATCAGCATTTGTTCCAACAAACGTCATCTCAATTACCGATGGCCAGATTTTCCTGGAGTCAGATAAATTTAATGCAGGTGAGCGACCCGCAATGAATCCGGGTGTATCGGTTTCACGAGTTGGGGGTGATGCCCAGGTTAAATTTATGTCCAAGATTTCCGGTGGTATTAAGCTGGCATTAGCCCAGTACCGGGAATTGGCTGCTTTCTCCCAGTTTGCATCTGATCTTGATGATGCAACCAGACGTCAGTTGGAGCATGGGGAACGCATTAACGAACTCATGAAGCAAAAGCAGTATTCACCTATGTCAGTTGCTGAAATGGGTATTGTTCTATTTGCTGCTAACGAAGGTTACCTCCAGGACGTAGAAGTTAACAAGGTACTGGATTTTGAAGCAGCGCTGAAGTCGTATATGAACTCGGAACATGCGTCCTTTATGGACGAAGTTAATGAGCAAGGTGTTTATAGTGAAGAAGTTATCGACACCATGAAAAAAGCGTTAGAAACATTTAAGTCAACTCAGACCTGGTAGTACCCGCCTCGGTCGCTGCTTCTATCTGTGCAATCCAAATTGCACGACAGAATCAGCCGCTTTAATGAGGTTTAAGGTGGAACTAACGAGAGAATTATGGCAAACGCAAAAGAACTAAGAAAGCAGATCGGGAGTATCAAGAATACTCAGAAGATCACTAGCGCAATGGAAATGGTTGCTGCCAGTAAAATGCGAAAATCACAGGAGCGGATGGCTCGAGGTCGACCTTATTCTGATCATATAAGATCAGTGATCGGTCATGTGGCAAATGCTTCACCTGAATACCGACACGGTTTTATGGTTGAAAGGGAAGTTAAACGAGTTGGGTACATCGTTGTCACGACTGATAAAGGTCTTTGTGGTGGTTTGAACATCAACCTGCTTAAAGCGACTGTAAATAGCATCAAAAAATGGGCTGATGATGATGTCGAAGTTGACCTTTGTTTGATTGGTAACAAAGGCACACAGTTTTTCAAGAGCTACGGTGGAAATGTGATTGCTGCAAGCAGTCATGTGAGTGAGTCACCTTCCCTGACTGATCTTATTGGTAGTATTAAGGTCATGCTCGACGCTTTCGAAGACGGAAAAGTCGACAAAATATTTTTGGCAAATAATGTTTTTGTCAATACGATGACACAGTCACCGACAATCAGTCAGTTGGTGCCCCTGGATGCAGAAGATTCAAGTGAACTCAAGCATCGTTGGGATTACATTTACGAACCGGATGCACGGCAATTGATTGAAGGTCTGGTCACAAGATTTATTGAATCGCAGGTTTATCAAGCGGTTGTTGAGAATGGTGCTTGTGAGCAAGCAGCAAAAATGATCGCGATGAAAAATGCGACGGACAACGCGGGCGATATGGTTGATGAATTGCAACTCATCATGAATAACGCTCGTCAGGCAGCAATTACACAGGAATTGTCAGAAATTGTTAGTGGAGCAGCGGCTGTTTAGTCGAACCCTCGCAAATTCGGATTTCAAATTTACAGCATTAGCGTAAGCGCATAGAGGATACAACAATGGGTAGCGGACGTATCGTACAGATAATTGGTGCGGTCATCGATGTTGAGTTTCCCCGGGACGAAGTGCCCAGGGTTTATGACGCATTGACTGTCGATGAAGGTGGACTGACTCTTGAAGTACAACAGCAATTAGGTGACGGTATTGTCCGCACAATTGCGATGGGGAGTTCTGATGGTATAGCGCGTGGTCTGGGTGTGAGTGATACCCAAAACGCTATATCCGTACCTGTTGGCGAGGAAACCCTGGGTCGCATCATGGATGTGCTCGGTAATCCGATCGACGAGAAAGGACCTATTGGTGAAAAGGAAAGAATGCCTATTCATCGTAAACCGCCTTCCTATGACGAGCAGGCTGGTAGCCGTGATCTTCTGGAAACCGGTGTAAAGGTGATCGATTTGATCTGTCCTTTTGCCAAGGGTGGTAAGGTTGGTTTGTTCGGCGGTGCTGGTGTCGGTAAGACGGTAACCATGCTTGAACTTATTAACAATATTGCATCTGAACATAGTGGTTTGTCAGTTTTCGCTGGAGTTGGTGAACGCACCAGGGAAGGCAACGATTTCTATCACGAAATGCAAGATGCCGGCGTTCTCGACAAAATTGCGATGGTATTTGGGCAGATGAATGAGCCCCCCGGGAATAGACTGCGAGTTGCACTTTCCGGATTGACGATGGCTGAAAAATTTCGTGATGACGGTAAAGATGTTCTGTTGTTCGTCGACAACATCTATCGATATACACTGGCCGGAACCGAAGTATCAGCATTGCTGGGTCGTATGCCTTCAGCGGTTGGATATCAGCCAACACTGGCTGAAGAAATGGGTGTATTGCAGGAAAGAATTACGACAACTAAGTCAGGATCGATTACTTCTATCCAGGCGGTATATGTGCCTGCGGATGATTTGACTGACCCGTCTCCAGCAACAACATTTGCTCACCTGGATTCCACCGTGACGCTTTCTCGTGATATCGCTTCGCTGGGTATTTATCCTGCTGTTGACCCGCTTGATTCAAGTTCACGTCAGCTAGATCCACTGGTTGTGGGTGACGAGCACTATAATGTAGCAATGGGTGTTCAGAGCGTTTTGCAGAAGTACAAAGAATTGAAAGATATTATCGCGATTCTGGGTATGGACGAATTGTCTGAAGAAGACAAGCTTACTGTCTATCGAGCACGAAAAGTCAGTCAGTTTTTCTCGCAGCCAATGCATGTGGCTGAAGTATTCACAGGTCAACCCGGTGTTTACGTATCTTTGTCCGACACCATCAGAAGTTTCAAGGGAATTCTTGAAGGTGACTATGACGATCTGCCAGAAGCAGCGTTTAGTATGGTCGGTAACATTGAACAAGCCATTGAGAAAGCGAAAACGTTGTAAGTTATTTTCACAAAAGGTGAAGACGTAACTTCAGGAGAAAATTGCAATGGCATCAACAGTACACTGCAGTATTGTTAGCGCAGAACAGGAAATCTTTAGTGGCCTGGTTGAGATGGTAGTTGCCTCTGGCACTATTGGTGAACTGGGCCTCTTTCCAGGGCATACACCCCTTATTAGCGGTGTTAAACCAGGACCTGTTCGGCTTCGTTTGGAAGGTGGGGAAGAAGAGATCTTTTTTGCCTCGGGCGGTTATATTGAAGTTCAGCCAACAGCCATTACCATTCTTGCGGATACTGCGGTACGGGCAGACGATATCGATGAAGCTGCAGCGGTTGAAGCTCAGCAGAAAGCGGAGAAAGAACTTGCTGACAATAAGTCGAGCATTGACTTCTCAAGAGTGAGTGCTGACCTCGCAGAGCAAGCGGCAATGTTGCGTACGATTCGAAAATTCCGGGAACAAAAAAGGTAGTACATTTCCTCTTATAAAGAATTTCGAACAATTCAGCTCCAAAATAGTCAGCTCCAAAATAGAAAGGGTAGCCTCGTGCTACCCTTTTTTGTGCAGAAAATTTGTCACAATTTCCCGCACAGCTGTCCAAACCCAGCCAACAATTTTTTCTGCCCAGACGTAACGTATCGGAGTAAACTCCCATTATTAACTCAACAAAAAGCGATTCTATGAAAGTAGAAATATGTATTCTGGCTGCCGGTATGGGCAGTCGAATGAAATCAGACAAGCCGAAGGTACTTCATCAACTCGCTGGACGGCCCTTGCTGGGGCATCTAATCCAGACAGTACAGATTGTCGCTCCTCAAAAAATCCATGTTGTAGTCGGCAAAGGTGCGGAGCAGGTAAAACAGGCATTTTCAGGTCAAGCACTCAACTGGGTTCTTCAGAAAGAGCAAAAAGGTACCGGACATGCGGTGATGCAAGCTTTGCCAGATATAGCGCCTGATTCCAAAGTGCTTATCCTTTATGGTGATGCACCGCTGATCAGACCGGAGACTGCCCAAAAACTTATTACAGCTGATTGTGACCTGGCAATACTGACGGTTAATCTCGAAAATCCCTTCAATTACGGCAGGATTATCAGAGGTGAAAATGAACAGGTTATCGGCATCGTCGAGGAAAAGGATGCCAATGATGAGCAGAAACAAATCTGTGAAATTAATTCGGGGGTAATGACGACAACCGGAAGACTCCTTAAAGCGTGGTTGGAGAAAATTAATACCAACAATGCCCAGGGGGAATATCTGTTAACCGATATCGTCAGTTTGGCAAATGAAGCAGGATCAAAGGTACGAGCGATTGTTACAGAAGATCCGATGGAAGCTTCTGGCGTGAATAACTTTACCCAATTGGCAGAACTGGAGAGGGTGTATCAGATGCGAAAAGCACAAGAATTGATGGACGCTGGCGTCCATGTCATTGATCCGG
>Ga0206123_10000131_pt1 | contig 67135 bp, 61 predicted proteins | sample Helgoland_Spring_2_FD_160086 | JGI IMG/M metagenome (GOLD analysis project Ga0206123, IMG submission 160086) | Pelagic subsurface seawater microbial communities from Kabeltonne, Helgoland, North Sea - Helgoland_Spring_Bloom_20160316_1 | ecosystem: Environmental > Aquatic > Marine > Epipelagic ...
GCATATCTTCCCCCAAGTGCCTGCGGCATAGGCCAACCAGGTTGATGACCGCAACCCGGGGAAGAGATGCATCCTCCTTTGCGGACATCAGTTTACTTTTCCTGCTGAATAAGGTTTCGTGTGCATAGGTCTTCCACAGACTCTAGGATTTTGACTTTATCCATGGCATGCACTTCAACCCCTTCGCCAATACCTTGAAGTAGGGTGATGGTCAGTTCGCCACCTAAATGTTCACGGAATTCCTCCAGGCCTTCGAGGATGACATGCTTACCTTGTTTACTCTTGGAGCCAAGCATCTCATCATAAAGCACAAAGCCCAAGCGTTCAAGCAGCTGGAGGCATCTTTCAGCTGAGGATTTTTTGATTAAGCCAATTTTTGCGGAATAGAGAAGGTCTACCCCCAAACCAATCGCGACGGCATCCCCGTGCCCAATTCGGAAGTCAGAGAGTTGTTCGAGCTTATGGGCCACCCAATGACCAAAATCAAGTGGCCGGGCAGAACCAAGTTCAAAAGGATCTCCAGAGCCTGCGATGTGTTCCAAGTGAAGGGCGGCACTCTTTCGAATGATATGGTGCATCGCTTCCTCGTTAAACTTGGCAAGGTCATCGGCTCGGGCTTCAATCTGTTCAAAAAAAGAACGGTCTCGAATTAGGGCCACCTTTACCGCTTCCACAAAGCCTGCCCGCTTTTGCCCCTTGGGCAGTCCGCGGAGAAAAGAAAAATCATTGAGCACAGCATACGGGACCGAAAAGGTGCCAACCCAGTTTTTCTTTCCAAAGTAATTGATGCCGTTTTTCACCCCAACACCTCCATCTCCCTGGCTCAGGGTGGTGGTAGGCAGGCGGACCAATCGAATACCGCGGTGTGCAGTGGATGCGGCAAAGCCCACCAGGTCTAAGGCCGCACCTCCTCCGATAACAATGACATAGGAATGCCTGCAAAGGGAAAAAGTGTTAAGGTCAGTCCAGATCTTTTCAACAAGTTCCCATTCATTTTTGGCTGCCTCTCCGCCCCGGATAAAAATGGGAGAACAGACCAGTTGTAAGGCGTCTGTCCTCGCCTGAAAATAACCCTTTATCTGGTCGGGCAGGTTGGGGTTTCCATCGAGCATGCCTTCATCCAAATAGATAATAATTTTAGACGGTTGGTTCTTCCGGTGAGGCTGAACAATATCGGAAAGGGTATCATTGGTGTGGGAAAAACAGTCTTTGGTGAAATACACCCGGTGGCTGAAATCCAGCCGGATATTTTTACGGATGGTGGAGAAAGTGGAAGGCATAAGAAAACAGACTAATTCATGCTTAGGTCGCCGCAAACTTCTTTTGCAACAAAAGGGCAAAAGCGTATAGGCAAAGCAGGGGGATAAGAAGCATGGGCATGCAGAAGGAAATGACCACCGCATCAGTTACACAAATCCCTGCAAGTAAGCGGGAAACCCCTTGCCCAATGGCCCCTTTTTTACCCTCCCGTATTTGGATGATCGCTTGAAAGGCAATCCACGCAATAAACAAGCCCACCCCATTGATCAAAAACACCCGGATGGGGTCTAGGTTATTCCAATGGATTAAGGCGGCGAGAGCGACAAGGGGAGAAGCGAAAAGAAAGAGAATAGAAATTCGGGGAGCATCTTCTCCTTCTTTGGCCTCACCTCGGGCAAATAGACTAATCCCCACCACATAGAAGGCGAGGGTGCCACCCCAGATCCAAGTAAGTGGATAGATCTCTGTATGTTCACCACAGGTTGCGGCTGAGGCCCAAAGAAGTAGACGGCAACCTCCCATTAAAAAGACGCCACCTACCCACTTCTTGTGAAGGATGTCGTAGGCAATAATACAAACTCCAAGACTAAGAACCCAAGTGGTTTCACACTGAGCTAACTGCAGCAATACCCAAGCCCCCGCGAGCATTTCACTGATTCCTAAAATCCAGACAAACCGGGGTGTGGCTATTCCTGAAGGAATCAGCCGGTGAGGATTATGCTCTCGGTCAAATTTTTCATCGAGGGCATCATTAAGGGTACAGCCTCCCATATAAAGCAAGCTGGCACCCAGGATGAGTGGCACCAGCAGATCAAGTTGAAGAATACCGATCTCATTCCATTTCGGCATACTGCGTACCCGCCCGTTTACACTTAAGTTGATCGCCCAAGCGGCAAGGCAATTTGTCCAAACTGTGGGGAGGTTGGAAATTCGCCCAAGAGTAAGAGCTTGGTGGAGGGTATTCGGGTTGCCGGGGAGAGAGTTCACGAATCTGAAATTTTTTCGATCCCTCTGGCTTGTAGAGCATCGAGGGTCCACCCATATTCTTTGGCAATTTGATCGACCACTTTTTCCGCTCGCATCTCTGGGGGTAAAACCTCCCAAGTGTAGGTTTCCATTTCCAAATGCCTGCACTTTTCCGGAGCTTGGGCCAACCAGTCTAGGGTGTCGAGCACATGGTTACCTGTATCACCAAGCCCATTGCCCGGGGAAGCATGCAAGGGAACATGAAAGTGAATTCTCCATTCATCTCCAATTTCCCCGTCGGATTCTTTTGCTTGGCTCAGGGCAAGGTCGAGATCTTTCACTCTCTTTAACACCTTTCCGTTTTGACTCACCACCACTTGGTGAAGGTAGACCTCTTCCACAAAGTTTTCCAGGATAGAGAGATTGGATGGAGTGGGGCGGGCGGTGAGGGCGGAGCTTATATGCAGTTTGCTTAAACGGATATTGGCATCGTCAAGGGATTGCAAGCCAGTGGCTGCATCTTCCCCCTCTACGGCAAGGTGGCAGCAGTCATAATTTACCCCAATGTTGGCAAGCAAAGATTGCGGGTCAGGAGTGTGCTTTTGGAGTTGATCAAAAAAAGATAGGGTTTCAGGGCAGGTTTCAAATAAGCCCAATGGCTCGGGTTCTAGGCCAAGGTGGAGATCCAATTGCTTTGCTTTCTCTATTTTTTCAACTGCCTGAGAGCACGCAACTAGGTTTTCGAAAAGTTGGTCTGGAATTTCTTCTGGAGAGATAAATTCTTTAAAAGAACCGGGTAATGTGCTCACACTTCCCTCCTCTCCGGGTTGCAATAACTGCTCCAGGATTTCAAAAAGAACCAGGGTGTAATCCAACCGGTCCAGGGAGGTCCAATCGGGACGGTAAACCTGTTCTTTTACCCGGGTGCCGTGGAATTCGCCGTATGGAAATCCATTGATGGTGAAAATATAACAATGGTTGCTATCCAGCCATTTTTGAAAGGAAAGAAGTTTCCCCGGATCCCGAAGGGTACGGGCCGCTTCCGCCCCAAGGCGTAAGCCTACAGCATAGGGTTGGTCTGGGCAGACCTGTTGCCGCACCGCGAGTACATCCGACTGGAGGGAGTGAAAAGTTTCTTCCCAGGTATTCCCACGATGTACATTCGTACAATACGCGAGGTTTATGTCATGGCTTAGTTTCATTACTTCATCAAACTCGTGAATAAATCGTTCAAATTGTTTTAGATGATGAACCTTTTTACTTCAAGGAAACACCGACAAGTGTAAAGCTGTCCTTGAGCCAAAAAAAATGCGCGACCCAGCCCAGGTCGCGCATTATTATTTTGAAACCTATTGTATGGTTTCTATTTTGCCCTTTGAAAAAGCGTGTTTGCATAAGTGATGCCAATTTCTCCCTATTTTTGAATTTGCTTAAAAAAAAGGGGAGTTGGTAAAAATTTGTACATTAAAAATTTTTTAACTTGGTAAAACAAATCTCGTAAAGGATTTCGCTCTACTTAATGTAAATACAATGAACACTGAACCCATATGGAAGTCATGGTTTGCCCGACACGGTGCCAAGCTCTTGCTTTTTGCCCGACAACAGGCACGCAACCCGCACGACGCTGAAGATCTTGTGCAGGAGGCATTTGTCCGAATCTGGCGTTTGTATGGGCATACCGGAGAAGTTGCACCTGGACTCGTTTACCGGGCGGTCCGAAGATTGGCAATTGATTGGGCAAGAAGCCTGGACCGCCGAAAGATTCGGGAACAAAAAGTAATTGCAGATTCTCCATTCCATGAGTCTTTCAAATTTTCCTTGGAGCAAGATGAAAGGCAAAAAGCGATTCTTGCTATGGTGGACCGCTTACCACCTGAGCAAAAGGAAGTCCTGACTTTAAAGATTTGGGGAGAACTTACCTTCGATGAAATTGGCCGGACTCTTGACCTTTCCCTCAATACCGTGGCATCCCGTTACCGGTATGCTTTACGGAAATTAAAAGACTGGCTGCCTGCTGCTTTGGAAGATGCGCCCCAAGTGGAAAAAAAGAAAGAGTCATGAGTGAGTTTGAAGACATAGAAAAAGAACTTCAAGCCCTGCAGCCAAAGCCCCCAACCAATGCGTTCACCGCCCGGGTGGCAGATGCCCTTGGAGACTCTGGGGACATTTCCTTGCGCAGGGTTTCCAGCCCACATGGGGTGAAAAAGTCCAGGTCCAAAAAACTTTACCTCTTCATCCCCCCAGTACTTGCAATCGCAGCTTCGTTGGTTTGGATCTTTTATATTTTCTCTCCCCAGTCCCTTTTTTTACCAAAATCTCCCGATACCACCATTCCTGAGTCTCAACCGAGTCTATCCACCTTTGTTTCAGCTGAGGACGATGAAGCCAGTCCATTGCATGGGGTAAGCCTACAGGAATTACAGGCCCACTCCGGGGTCCCGACGAATGGCTGGCTTGACCCACAGGTGCAGCAGCGCTTAATCCACCAAGTGGATGAAGGTCTCATCCGTCGCCCCGGCTTCTCTCCCGGTCGACAAGTCCGTTATCATTACCTGGATGAAACCCTTTGGAAGCATCCCACCTCCAATACCCGTATTATTTCCACCAGCCCCCGTGAGGAAGTCCTAATATTGGAATTGGATCTCTTTTGATCCATTATCACGCCTTCTCTTTTGGGAGGGCTCACAAACCATGAAGCGTTCGATTTTTCATACCACCCAGTTTCTTCTTCTGTTCTTTGTTGCCTTCTCATCCGTGCAAGGAAACCCTTCGACGGTTTCTTACCTGGGGCTCCACACCCAAAAATTATCTCAGGTATTAAGCCATCAGCTTAATTTCCCTCAAGGAATATACCTGGAAGTGATCCATGTGGGGGAGGGGAGTCCGGCGGAAAAAGCAGGCGTGCAAATTTTTGATATCCTGCAAAAAATGGATGGTCAAATTTTAGTCAACTCAGACCAGTTTAAGCAACTCGTGTGGCTGAACAAGCCGGAGGACAAAGTATCCCTTGACTTAATCCGTAAAGGTTCTGCCCTTACCCTCACTGCCACGCTTAACGAGACCCAGCGAAAAAAACAAAACCAGCAAATTTTAGATATGGACCCGCTTGGGGAATCTTCTTTTTTAGGTGATCAATTTTTGGCGAATCCGCGGATACGAGATCTTTTCGAAAAAGCAAGGAAGCAAGGATTTCCCGGTAGTACCTTTGATTCGTTTATGCCTGACTTCCACACCCGCCACACCATTCCTCCTTCCCAACCTGTGCTCCCGGGTGCCAACAGTCCGGTTCATGAGCCTGGATCCGATGTTCAATCCTTTTCTTATAAATCCAGTGAATACCAAAAGGTGGTCACCGACGAACAGGGCACTCTTCATTACACGGAAAAAGATGGAAAGAAATTTTTACGGGCCACTGACCCCAAGGGAAAGCTGTTGTTTGAAGGCCCAGTCAATACCAAGCAGGACCGCGAGGAATTACCTGCAGGCTTACTGCTCCGCTTACAGGCAATGGAAGCAAAATAGCATCCAAACCCTGCACCTTTACAACTCGACTTGTGGCTTGACCCAAGCATGTCATTTTGACATTAAGATAATAAACAAAACACCAAACTTATTATGAAACTTACTACCTTGTTACTATCTGCCCTAGTTCTAGGGACTTCCGTTTTTGCTCAGTATCCCGGAATGATGACCACGCAAGTATCTTCCAACCCGGAAGGTACCGCACTTGGTGCCAATGAAACCTTGACCGCATCCGGTATCGCCCTCGGTAACCGTGTTAAAATGCGCGGATACATTGATTTTATTCTCGGGTATGATGATGAGGATATTGCCGATGGCGATCAAAATGAGCAATTCACTACACAAGGTGACATTGATTTCTTATTTGACCTTTCCCCGGTTACTGCGGAAGCACACATTCGGTTTAACGCAAATGACGTTCCTGATGCTACTGATGCTACAAAGGGAGTTGACCTTGAACAGTTATTTGCCCGTTACAATGTTAACGACGTATTCAACTTCTCATTCGGACGCCAGTTAACTGCTCTTGGATACGAAGCAGATGAAGCACCCGGGCTTTATGCAGTTTCCAATGCTTATGTACTAGGAACCTCTTCTGACATAGCAGTTGGTCAAGTTCGTATTAAAAAAATTCAAACCCGTCGTAATTATGTAGATGGCGTCCGTGCTAATTTTAACAACGGTCAGTTTGGGTTAACCTTTGGTTTACATGATGGCTACTGGAGTAACAATCATTTCGACGGAGATGACATGGCAATCGATTTGGCTGCATCTGTAATGATCATTCCTGGATTAGAGGCACGTCTTGGTTACGCACATCAAGAAGTTGATCAATCACCCAGTCCTGATACTGACATATCTCAATTCAATATGTGGTTAGGCTACAACCCGAATGACCTTACTCTAGCAATCGAGTATGATAATTTTGATATTCTCAAGGATGATGAGTATTGGAGCTTAATGCTGCTTGCCAATTATCAATTTACTGACTGGTTTGCCGCAACCTTACGCTACACCCATGAAGATTATGAGACTCTTGGAGATAGTGCTGATGCGGACCGCTTTACATTTGCATTCCTTTTTTCCATCACTGACAATTTTGGTTTGAATGTTGAGTATAGCACAACAAGTGTAGACAATAAATCTGGAGGATCTCTTCTTGATCAAGGTGACTACAACGAATTCTACATTGAAGGTTTAATTTCTTACTAAGCTGAAATAGAAATTCTCTTTACTGAAACCCTGCCGTGTGAATAGGCAGGGTTTTTTTTTGTGCCCAGTTTGGACTCCATGCTTGCCAAAGCCCGTCCAGCAAGTCATCGGAGTAGATAAACCAATTTTTATTTTATGGACGGGATGAAAATGAAAGAATTACAGCCATGAGTATGGATGCCTTGACCTATGATGAACCCAGCAAGGCAAAAAAGGCCACGCTACGGAAAATAGAAGAGAAGGGAGAGGAACTGGCCTACCTCCAGCGTAAAGCCCGGGAACTGGGTATCCCCATCCTTGTGGTTGTCGAAGGGCTGAGTGCCGCCGGGAAGGGCACGATCATTAATCAAATGATCCAGCCGCTGGACCCCCGGGGGTTTAAGGTCAGCTGTATTGCCTCCCCCAACCGCGACGAGCAAATGAGGCCTTTCCTCTGGCGTTTCTGGCGGCGTACCCCATCCGCAGACCGGATGGCGATTTTTGACCGGAGCTGGTATCGCAGTTTACTCGATGCCAAGATTAACGGGGTAATCAGCGAAGCGGACCTGGAAAAGGCTTATGCGGATGTGCGGAATTTTGAGCGTCAGATGCGGGATGGAGGAACCCTGATCCTCAAGTTCTTTTTGGAAGTCTCGAAAAAGGAGCAAGCCTCCCGCCTGGCTGCCTTACATAATAACCCGGCCACCGCCTGGCGGGTATCGGATGCGGTCATGGAGCGTCATGCCCAGTATAATGACTACCTGAAGGCAGTGGAACAGATGTTTAAGGAAACCGATGGGGAGGGTGGCCCTCCCTGGTTGCGGGTATCATCCAAAAGTACCAAGCAGGCAACCCTTAAGGTACTTGATCATATGGTCCATACCATTCAGAAGCGGGTGGATGAAGTAAAGGAAGGCACCCCTGCCTTAACCGCCACAAACCGACCGCACCGCCCCTTGTTTCGGGATGGCCCGTCCCTGGCCACTACAAATTTGTCCAAGCAGTTAAGTAAAGAGGAGTACCGGGAGATGCTGGGCTCCCGTCAGCAAAAGATCCAGGACTTACACCATGAGGTCTACCGGTTGCGTATACCGGTGGTTATTGTTTATGAAGGATGGGATGCCGCTGGTAAGGGAGGGAATATCCGGCGGCTTACCGAACGGATGGACCCCCGCGGCTATGAAGTAATCCCGGTATCCGCTCCCAATGATGTGGAGAAAGCCCACCACTACCTCTGGCGCTTTTGGACCGAATTTCCAAAGGCCGGCCATGTGACCATCTTTGACCGTTCCTGGTACGGGCGGGTTCTGGTGGAACGAGTGGAAGGTTTTTGTACAGAAACCGAGTGGAAGCAGGCATACCATGAAATCAATGAGATGGAAGACAATTTTCGCCATTTTGGTACCGCCCTGGTCAAGTTCTGGTTTCATATTGACCAGGATGAACAGTTGAGACGTTTTCAGGCCCGGGAGCATAACCCCAGAAAGCAATGGAAGCTGAACCAGGAAGACTGGCGGAACCGGGATAAATGGAAGCCTTATGAGGAAGCGGTGAATGAAATGTTTATCCGTACCCATGCTCCCCATGCACCCTGGACAATTATTGAGGGTAATTGTAAGCGCTATGCCCGGATAAAAGCCCTGGATGTGGTCATCGAGGCGATTGAGCAAAAGATTGCTGACAAAACAAAGTAAGACTCCTTCTGGATACGATGAATTGTCTTGTTTGTTTTGCTTTTCCCCTTCCTCAAGACATTGCCTTCACCTGAGCGGCTACAGTTTACGAGCATCTATCTTGACATAACTTCAGCCACCCCTTTTTTTTGGTTTCTGAATTTGTAATGTCGAACTACCCTCCTGTAAGACTATTAAATTTAAACCGCCCTGATTGTCTCCAGCTCATTTTCTTAATCCCACTCTTTTAAACTTAACCCACGAATACTACCTATGACTGCTTCGACATCCATTTTACCTGAAAAACTTCACGAATACCCCCAGCAAGAGGTGATTGACGGGTCTGGTGGAGCATCCGCTTCCGTGTTGGATGACTGCCTCAATCAGAATGATGGGGTGTTGCAACTAATGCACCGATATGCTGGCAGAACTTTCTGTTCGCCCGGGAAACGATTACGTCTCGATGAGAGTTCATACTATCCCGATTACATGGACGGTACCGGTCTCGATGAAGTCTGGATGGGTTGCACTGTACCCATCGTCACAGGCGTGATTGATTCACGTACAGGTAAAGCTCCTTTTCGTGAAGGTGAATCCCATGTGCTCACCCCGAACGGACAGGTCATTCTGTTGCAGGACTTGATTCTCGCCAATCCGGCAGCGGTCATGGGTGACAAGATTACCGCTTTATCAAAATCAATGTATGGCGATCCAACCTGGCCGATTGTGTCCAAGAAATTCGACAATTTGAATCCGATCCCCCATCACCTGCACTGGTCCAAGTGGGAAGTGTACGACATCAATTCTTTCGACAACCCTGGCGTTAGCCCGTCGCATTATCATACCACGGCAATGGGACTATATCCATTTGTTTCCAAGGACGATTTCCTTGCCTGTATGAAGCGTTTTGGACAGGGTGAATATAACGGAGTTCGGCACCTTTCCCCGCATGTAATGATGCAACTTGATAACGGCTTTGTTATGCCAAATGGTGTACTGCACTCACCGACAGACCTTTGCACTCACGAAGTGCATGTGACCATGGATGAGCACTTTTTAGCAGAGGATCTTACCCTTGATGGCCGTATTGGAGCTGCAGATGCATTCTACGCATGCCGGGAAGAGGATTACCCAAAGGATAAACATGAAAATTGGGAATACTTGGTTGAAAAGTTTGACTTCGAAGCCAACCAAGATCCGGATTTTGTTTTGAAAAATTCACGCCCAGCAATCACGGCGGAAGAATTTTCAGCTGACGGTGTAGATGCAAAATGGATCGTGTATGGTAATTTTCTTGGTGACCAAAAGGTTTCAATTCTCAGGCTTACTCTCGAGCCAGGGTCGAAGACATCTTTTTGCCCAGAGTGTCCCGCATTGTTTCACACCAATGGCGGAAGTGGCCGTGTTGGAAAGCTCGAAGTCCGATATCATCAGAATATGGTATTGGGTGAACTTTATCCTGAGATCGGATTCATTACCCAGTCTGCACTTGCCAGTGGCGGTGTGGAAATTGAAAATACTGGATCTGACCCTCTGGTTCTGACCTTTGACTTCCCACAAAATGGGCATTCTAAAACACCGGGTGTTACCGCGGTATAGTGGTTGTTCGGTGTCGCCCAGTTTGCATTCTCGGCAGGAACTTACCCTTTCAAGCGGGCTGGCTTCCCGCACTAATGATTTCGATGTAATCAGTTTCGTAACCTGTAGAAGTCATTGCGGGGTTCGAAAATAAAGAAAGTTTAAGTTCCCACTAAACCTCATCATGGTCAAGCAGGGGTATACCCAGTTACCCTTTATTTTAGGTTCGATTGATTCCGTGTTGAGGTGTAAACAAGATCTGATCGTTAGTTTTCCTTGCCATGCAAAGAAAAAAGCCCTTCCTATCTTCTTTCTCCTGTTAATTATAAACATTTTATGAGCGAATTATCCCAGCCTGTAGAACGCTCCGGAATCCTGTCCGGAGGTAATTGGATTATAGACCAAGTCAAAATTATTGATGTCTACCCTAAGCACGAACAACTTGCCAATATCCTTGGCCAGTCACAGGGAACCGGTGGTTCTCCTTACAATGTGTTACTTGACCTTGCCAAAATGGGGGCATCTTTCCCCTTGGAAGGTGCGGGTCTTGTAGGGCAGGATGCTTTGGGTGAATTTATTCTCGAGGATTGCCGAAATAATAACATCGATTCTCAGTTTATGTCGGTATCCCCCGGGTCCAGTACCTCTTACACCGATGTAATGACCGAAAAAGAAGGTGGAAGGCGCACCTTTTTTCACAACAGTGGGGCTAACTCAACCTGGGACGGTTCCGATATTGATTTTTCAAAAAGTAAGGCCAAGATTTTTCATCTCGGTTACCTGCTTTTGCTGGATGCTCTTGATCAGGAACATCCAGAGCATGGTACCAAGGGTGCCGCCTTGCTCGCCAAGGCCAGAGCTGCGGGATTCAAGACCAGTATTGATGTGGTCAGTGAAGACAGTGACCGTTTTGGCCGGATTATTGGCCCGGCGTTGAAACAGGTGGATTACTGCATTTTAAATGAAGTGGAAGGCAGTAAGGTAACCGGTGTAAAAGTGCGTGAAGGTGAAAGACTTCTCAAGGAGGGAATTGAAGAAACTGCCCATAAACTCTTTGAGCTCGGCGTGGGCGAGTTGGTGGCTATTCATTTCCCGGAAGGTTCGTATGCTCAGTCTAAGGATGGAGAAAAAGAATGGCATGGATCTCTTTCCTTACCCAAGGGATATATCCAGGGTGCTGCTGGAGCTGGAGATGCATTCTGTTCGGGTGTGCTTTATGGCGTGCATGAAAATTGGTCCTTGGAGAAATCTCTTCTCACCGGAACTTGCGCCGCAACCGCTTGTATGTCAGACCCGACCTGCACAGATGGCTTGCGTTCTTTGGAAGATTGCCTGGCCTTGGCCGAAAAATTTGGAATTGGGGAAGACGAAAGCTAATTCCCCCCTTATCTAATTTACATTTAAATCCTCTACCATCCGATTATGTCAGATTCCTCACTTAACGATTTTAGCCCGAAAACTCGCGAGCAAGCGCTCCAAAATGCAGCAGAAGCTGGTGGTTTTCCAGAATCCACAGATTTGCTTAATCTTCACGCTCACACCTTTTATTCCTTTAATTACAAGGACTATTCCCCGAGTATGTTTGCCGTGGAAGCCAAAAAAGCCGGGCTTGGGTCTGCGGGTATTGTAGACTTTGATGTACTTGATGGATTGGAAGAATTTTGGAATGCCTCCCGTAAGTTGGACCTGAAAGCATGCATTGGTTTAGAGTCCCGTGTGTTTGTCCCTGAGTTTTCCGACCGGGTAATCAATTCACCGGGCGAGCCCGGTATCTGCTATCATATGGGAACGGGTTTCACGACCACAGAGATTCCACAGGCTGCTCAGGACTTTCTTGACGGAATGAGGATCACATCCGGGGAACGAAATAAATCCCTGCTTGATCGGGTCAATGCTTTTCTCACTCCTCTCACCTTGGATTATGAGAAAGATGTTTTGCCTCTTACACCTAACGGCAATGCCACGGAGCGTCATCTTTGTCTGGCCTATGCCCGAAAGGCTGCCGCTCAGTTTCCTGAGGAATCTGCTTTGCGTGCTTTCTGGTCTGATAAGTTGGGAGTGCCCGCGGGAGATCTCCAAGATGTACCAGATGGACGTGGAATGACCGATCTAATTCGGGCTAAGACCATGAAAAAGGGTGGTGTGGGCTATGTGCAGCCTGATTCTGGTTCTTTCCCCAATATGGCAGAAATGAATCAATTTGTGTTACAGTGCGGGGCTTTACCAACCTTAACCTGGCTGGATGGCTGTTCCGATGGAGAGAAAGCTATTCGGGAATTGTTAGAAGTTGGTCAGGCCAGTGGTGTGGTTGCGTTTAATATTATTCCGGATCGTAATTACACTCCCGGGTCCCCCGATCAAAAACTGAAAAATTTACAGGATGTTATCAAACTGACCCAAGAACTTGAACTGCCATTAATTGGTGGAACAGAAATGAACAGCCCTGGACAGAAACTGGTGGACAGCTTTGAAACCGAGGAGTTAGCTGCGGTCCATCCAGTATTTCTCCGTGGCGCCCATATCTTACATGCCCATTCCACTCTGCAGAAATTTGCAGAAATGGGATACTTGAGTGATTGGGCAAGCGCTCACTTCAGCGAAGTAAAGCAGAAGAATGATTTCTATGACCAGTTTGGGGCCATATTTTCTCCTCGCGGAGATGCAAGGTTACAGCAGGCCTTAACATCAGAAAAGGCCCCGGAAGAGGTTATCACTTTGGCGAAGGAAGCCATGGCTTCGCAGTAATGCAGTGAGCCGAACTTTCGTTGGGTTTGGTTTCGGTGCTATCCAAACCGGCTTATTTTTGCCGGAAGTTCAAAATTCAGAAAACTTTGACCGGGTTGTTGTTTCGGAAATTGATCCCGTCTTAGTTGCAGCCCTTCGGGAATCCCGTGGAGAATATTTCTATAACATTGCCGAGAAAGATCGGGTCCGAAATGTTAAAATTACTGGGGTTGAAATTTATAACCCTTTGGTCAATGAAGACCGTGCATCTCTAATTCAAGCGATTGGGCAGGCGAGTGAACTTTGTACCGCATTACCCAGTTTCCTCCTGTATAATCAGGCTCCTGCCTCGGTTGCCCGGTTACTTGCCGAAGGATTAAAACTTAAAAAGCTCAATCTAAATTTACCGGCTGCAGTAGTTTATGCTGCGGAAAATGACACCCGGGCAGCGAAAAGGCTGCAAAGAGCCTGTTTAAGTTATGAGATAGATGGCTTTGCTGACCGAGTTGTTTTTTCAGAAACAGTTATTGGGAAAATGTGCTCCATTGTCACCGATCTATCCCGTATCCAAAAGGAAAACCTCAGACCCATCACCGAAGAATGCCAACGGGCTATCCTGGTTGAATCTTTTAATCAGGTATTTGTGGATGAACAAACGCCACCTGGCTTTGTTCGCGGATTAGATCAATTCTACCCAAAGACAGACTTAACCCCATTCGCGACAGCTAAATTTCTTGGACAAAATGCCACTCATGCAACCCTGGGCTTCTTGGCTGAAAAGGCAGGCTTACCATACATGAGTGATATCAGTGATCATCTGGAATTAGTCGAACATGGGCTTAGTGCCTATATCAAGGAGGTGGGTAAAGGGCTATGTTATCAATTTGGTCAATTGGGTGAAGATCTCTTCACTGAACATAGCTTTGCTGAAAATGCTACCTTGGCGGTTCAAAGAATGCTCAATCCCTTCCTGGCGGATCCTGTATCGCGGGTAACCCGGGATCCTATCCGCAAGCTTGGTTGGGAGGATCGCCTACTTGGGGCTATCCGGCTTACCCTTCAGGCAGGTGTGGACCCAATTGTGCTCCTCGAGGCAGCAAGATTGGCCTTGGATAAGGCATGCCTTGAAAAGAATTGGAGTGATCCCGCTGAGGGGCTCTCAAAAATATGGCCTGCTGCCGATGTAAAAGAGGCAAAAATTTTCCGTGACCTACTACTGTAATACCCTTGAATTCCTTGGGATATTTTTCAAACAAGGGTTGCATTTCCTTCAAAAACGATCAAAATCCATCCTAAACGATCAAGATGATTCGTGAAGCACACCCAGCCCTTGCTCCTCTACGGAGAGATAAGATCCGCACTATGATTCGTGACGGAGGGGTTGCCCGTGTCGAGGATTTGCGGAAAACCCTAAAGGTCTCCGTGGCCACCATCCGCCGTGACCTTGAGATTCTGGAAGAAGAAGGCAAGGTACGCCGTGTTCATGGGGGAGCGGTTTCCACTGAAAGCAGATTGGAGGAGACGGTGTTTGAAAATAAAACTCATCTTTCCGCTTCTGAAAAACAACGAATTGCGGAAGCGGCCTACAAGATGATCGAGCCGGATGAAGCCATTTACCTAAACGGAGGGAGCACCACTTTGTTTTTAGCTCGACTCCTCCGGGAGCGTACAGACCTGACCCTGGTTACCAATTCTTTACAAGCTGCCATAGAACTGGCAGATTCCGGGCCACGGGTTATTTTAACCGGGGGTGAATTACGCAGGATCAGCCAGACCCTGGTGGGCCCGCTTACCTCGGCTGTTTTAGATCAGGTACGGGTGGATAAGGCTTTTATGGGCACAATGGGGATGTGCTTAACCCATGGCCTCACCACCACCGACCCGAATGAGGCGTACTCCAACGATGTGGTTGCCAGGCAAGCGAGAAAAGTTATTTTACTTTCGGATTCCAATAAAGCGGAAAAGGTATGTTTTGCCCGTTTTGCCGATTGGAATGAAATGGATCTTTTAATATCGGACAAAAAACTTCCTTCTGGATTTGCAAAAGATTTGCGAAAAAGGGGGGTAAAAGTCCAGCTAACTTGAATGAATATCTAAAGAGGAGAATCAATACTTATGGCCACACCTATCATCATGCCTCGCCAAGGACAATCGGTTGAGAGCTGTATCCTTACTGAATGGAAAGTAAATGTTGGAGACGATGTCGCAGAGGGCGATGTGCTCGCTATCATCGAAACGGACAAAGCAAGCTTTGACCTTGAGTCCACTGCTGCGGGTAAAGTACTCGCCCTGTTCTGGGAAGCCGATGATGATGTTCCTGTTCTTGCCAATGTGGCTGTGATCGGAGACGAGAGTGAAAACGTGGATGAATTTCGTCCAGAGGGCCAAAGTTCTGCCCCTGTAGCAGCGACTCCTGAACCAGCGACTCCGGCGTCCCCTCAGGCAACCGCGGCCCCGGTTGCGACCCCAGCCGCTCCCGTGCAGGCAAGTGGCTCAATCCAGGCAAGTGCGGGTGTTAGCCCCCGGGCCCGGCGCCTTGCTCATAAGCATGGGATAGACGCGGAATCACTTCCGGGAAGCGGACCCGAAGGCCGGGTGATAGAGAGAGATGTCGAGGCTTTGATAAGCGGCCGTCCCCGCCTGTCGGCCACTGCTCGGGCCCGTTCTTTATCAGAAGATCTTGAATCTCCTGGCCGTGGATCCGGTCTTGCTGGAATGGTTCGTTCCCAGGACCTTAAAGTTCCAGGCTCGGTGGAAGGGGCAGAGATGTCATCTGTTAAGGGGATCCGCAAGGTGATTGCGGAGCGTATGATCCAGTCTCTTCAGACCACCGCACAACTTACCTTGCATGCATCCTTCGAGCTCACCAAATCCCAGGCTTACCGAAAGGAAAGGCTTGATGCCGGGCAGTCCAAAGTATCACTCAACGATGTCATCGCTTATGCCATCGTTAAGTCCCTTGGGGAACATGCGGAGTTGAATGCCCACTTTCTTGGGGACCGCATTGCCACCTTTGAAAAGGTTCACCTTGGGGTAGCCGTGGATACTGATCGTGGATTACTGGTCCCTGTGATCAAAGATGCATCTGATCTGTCGATTGAACAAATTTCATCAGAAGTCAAAAAACTGGCAGGTGGTTGCCGGGAAGGAACCATATCTCCCGACAACCTGTCCGGAGGATCATTTACTCTGACCAACCTGGGTATGCTCGGGGTGGAAACATTTACCCCTGTGCTTAATGCTCCGGAAGTCGCGATCCTCGGGGTAGGGGGTATCGTACTCAAACCCAAGCGTACGGAAAGTGGTGAGGTTGAATATGTGGATACACTTCCCCTCAGCTTAACCATTGATCATCAGGCAGTAGATGGAGCGCCCGCTGCCCGTTTCTTACAGTCTCTGGTCGAACGCCTTGAAAATAACCCTGGATCTTGACCCGAAACTCACAAACTTTAAACCAAAACAGAAAATATTCCCTACATAGAAATGAAATACGATTTTGCAGTTATTGGAGCAGGACCCGCTGGGTATGTTGCCGCTAAAAAAGCCGCCGGTGCCGGTCTTAAGACCTTGCTTGTGGAAAAGAAAAAGCTCGGGGGTGTATGCCTCAACGAAGGATGTGTTCCTTCCAAAACCTTATTACAGGCAGCCAAGACCTATCATCACGCCAAGCATGGTTCCGTCTTTGGTGTGACCGTCGACGGCCTTAGTTTCGACTTTCCCAAAGCCCATGCTCACAAGAATGGGGTGATGAATAAGATGCGTGACGGGATTGCCGGCTTGATGAAAAAGTACAAGGTCGATGTGATCGAGGGTGAAGCTGTGCTTCAACCCAATCGCAAGATCCTTATCAATGGAGAAGAGCATGAGGCTGACAATATTTTGATTTGTACCGGTTCTTCTCCTGCAGTGCCTCCGATTCCAGGAATCGAGCAGGACCATGTGGTTGACTCCACCGGCATATTAAACACCGAATCCTTACCCAAGCGATTGATCGTTGTCGGTGGAGGGGTGATTGGTTGTGAGTTTGCCTGCATGTATGCATCTGTGGATGTACCGGTTACCGTGCTCGAAGCAATGCCGGAAATCTGCCCAAACCTGGACACAGAAATTTCAGCCACTCTCCGTGCGGAGTTGGAAAAGAAGGGAGTGGAATTTCAACTTGGGTCCAAGGTGGAAGAAATTGGCAAAACCACAGTGACCTACAATGATGGAGAAGGCAGCAAACAAATTGAGGGAGACCTTGTGCTTGTGGCAACCGGTCGCCGCCCTAATGTTTCGGGTCTCGGCTTTGAGGAGATTGGCCTGGAGTTTTCCCCCCATGGTATCAAAGCAGACGACCGTGGGGCCACTAACCTGCCCGGTGTCTGGGCTGCGGGTGACGTGACCGGCCGTGCCTGGCTTGCCCATGCTGCCAGTCGTATGGCTGAGGTGGTGGTTAACAATATAACCGGTCGCACGGATCGTATGCGTTATGATGCCATGCCAGCGGTGGTCTACACCAGTCCGGAAGTGGCAGTGGTCGGCTTGACTAAAGAGGAGGCGGAGGAGCGTGGTATCAAGACCCGATCCGGCCGCATGCCCATGGCGATCAATGCCCGCTACATTGCGGAAAACCCGGATGAAGGTGGACTTTGTAAGGTGGTCCTTGAAAAAGACACAAACCGTTTACTTGGAGTGCACATGGTAGGGGGAGCTTGTTCAGAAATGATATTTGGAGCCACGGCTATGATTGAAGCTGAACTCAGAGAGGAAGAAATTGAAGAAATTGTATTTCCTCACCCAACCACCTCAGAAATCGTTAAGGATGTCTTTATGGCCGTTCGCTAAGCGATTTATATTTAACCCAATACGAAACCTTTTAAATTTTATCCGTCATGCCGAAGTCACAAATTGTTGAACCATCCATAGAACGCAAAGCGGGAACCATTCCTTTCAAGGAAGTCCCCCTCAACCAATACAAAGGTGATCTCAAAAATGAGGTTGAAACCTATGGAGCCGAAGCCCTTATCGGAATCTATGAAGATATGCTGCTCATCCGTGAGTTCGAGAGCATGCTCCAAAGTATAAAGACCCAGGGGTCCTATGAAGGAGTTGAGTATGACCACAAAGGTCCCGCTCACCTCTCCATTGGGCAGGAAGCATCGGCAGTGGGGCAGGCTTTTCTTCTTGGTGTGGACGATCACATCCTTGGGTCTCACCGCTCCCATGGGGAGATTCTTGCCAAGGGAATGTCTTCCATACGAAAGCTTGACGATGATACATTGATGGAGATCATGAAAAACTTTTTGGGTGGAGATTGTTTTGGCGTGGTTGAAAAGGAAGGGGCTGATAATGTAAAAGCCCTTGCCCGTAACTTCCTGCTCTATGGTGCTCTGGCCGAGGTCTTCGGAAGAGCCAATGGTTTCAATCGTGGTTTAGGTGGTTCTATGCATGCCTTCTTTACACCCTTTGGAATCCTTCCAAATAACGCAATTGTCGGCGGCTCCGCTGATATTGCCATGGGTGCCTCTCTCTTTAAAAAGTGCAACCGCAAGCCCGGTATCGTGATCTCCAACGTGGGAGATGCATCCATGGGTTGTGGGCCGACTTGGGAAGCCATGAATTTTGCTTCGATGCGCCAGTTCCATGAATTATGGGAAGACTCCATGAAGGGTGGATTGCCCATCATCTTTAATTTCATGAATAACTTTTACGGAATGGGTGGTCAGACAGCTGGGGAAACCATGGCGTTTGATTTCCTTGCCCGGGTGGGAGCTGGGGTAAACCCCGACTCCATGCACGCTGAACGGGTGGATGGGTACAACCCCTTGGCCGTAGCTGACGCGATTCGCCGTAAAAAGGAATTACTTGAAAATGGACAAGGCCCGGTACTGCTTGAAACCATTACTTACCGTTATTCTGGTCACTCTCCATCGGATGCCTCCTCTTACCGTTTAAAAGAAGAGATTGAAGCCTGGCAGGCGATCGATCCTTTGGAAGCATATGCAAAGGAAATTATAGAGGGTGGGTTGATCAACGCGGAACAACTTGAGGAACGTAAGGCATCAACCACTAAGGCAATGACCCAGGCTTGCAGGCTTGCATCCTGTTTGGAAACCTCTCCCCGTTTACCTTCCGAAAAGATTGCCGGCTTGATGTTTTCTAAGCGCAAAGTTGAAAACTATGATCCTTCCCGTACTCCGGAACTTACCCTACCTGCTGCGGAAAACCCCCGTGTTCTCGCCCTGGCTAAAAAGTCCCGTGCCGGCATCATTGATGGTAAGCCTGTTTCCAAAAACAAGGTGTACCAATACCGGGATGCGATCTTTGAAGCCGCTTTCCATCGTTTCCAAAACGATTCCACTTTGGTGGCGTACGGTGAAGAAAATCGTGACTGGGGAGGAGCCTTTGCCTGCTATCGCGGGTTAACGGAATCCTTACCATACCACCGTCTATTCAATTCCCCCATTTCTGAGGCAGCCATTGTGGGGTCAGCTGTGGGCTACGCCTTGCAGGGTGGCCGTGCCTTGGTTGAGTTGATGTATTGTGACTTTATGGGTCGGGCAGGGGACGAAATTTTCAACCAGTTGGCCAAGTGGCAAAGCATGTCTGCCTGTGTCCTGGAAATGCCGGTGGTTCTCCGCGTATCTGTGGGATCCAAATATGGTGCCCAGCACTCCCAGGACTGGTGTGCTATATGCAACCATATCCCCGGCCTTCAGGTTGTTTTCCCATCCACCCCCTATGATGCCAAAGGTATGCTTAATACCGCACTGGCGGGGAGTGACCCGGTTGTATTCTTTGAAAGTCAGCGACTGTATGATATTGGAGAACTTTTTGAAAAGGAAGTACCTGAAGGGTACTATGAAGTTCCCTTTGGTCCTCCAGCTCAGCGTCGTGTGGGTAATGATGTGACCATCATTACGGTCGGTGCCACCATGTATCGGGCATTGGAGGCCGCGGATATTTTGGAACAGAAGTATGGGGTGACCGCCGATGTTTTTGACTGTCGTTCGATCACACCTCTCGATTATGAACCATTGGTTGAGTCGGTTCGTAAAACCGGTAAGGTCTTACTTTCTTCGGATGCCTGTGAGCGCGGTTCGGTGATGCAGGATATCGCATCCAACCTCAGTCAGCTTGCTTTTGATGAATTGGATGCTCCTCCTGTGGTTGTGGGTTCCCGTAATTGGATCACTCCCTGTGCTGAGGTTGAAGAAGATTTCTTTCCACAACCTTCCTGGATGATCGATGCCATCCATCAAAACATCATGCCTTTACCAGGTCATGTAATGACCACTAACCCCACCACCGCGGAAATGATTAAACGTTACCGCGAAGGTGTGTAAGTAGATTGAGTTTTGGTGGCGTGAGTTACCTGGAAAAACATTCCGACAAAGTTGACACATTTATCAGCGTGTGCCATCACTTGGCTGCTCATCAATATGTGACCGGGCATGGTGGCAACCTTGCCTGGAAGCTGGAGGACAATGTTATTCTTATCACTCCGACCAAGCACAATAAGGGAGATGTAAACCGAGAAAATGTGGTTTTCATCAACCTCGCTGGGGAGACCATAGAGGGAATTGTTAAGCCCACCGGTGAGACGCCTATGTATGTGAATTTTTTCCGCGAGCGCCCGGATGTGCAGGCGGTTCTTCATTGCCACCCTCCTCACCTCAATGCATTCGCTATTTCGGATTCCACAAACTACCACATGCGCCCTTTGTTTCCGGAAACGATTACAGAAGTTGGTCCCGTGCCGGTGGTTCCATATGGAGAACCATTAACTCAAAAGCTTGCAGACAATTTTTTGCCTTTTTTGCAAAAGTATAATGGTTTCCTCATGGAAAATCATGGTTATGTGTTTATCACGCCGTGGGATATAAAATGGGCTCAGATGTGTACCGACTTACTTGAGATGACTGCGTTGCACATCATTCATGCCCGAAGCTTGGGTGGAAATATTAAAGAAATTGGATATGAAGACCTTCAAAATATGGGGAATATTATGAAAACCCGTGCATTACCCTTACCGGGAGCCCCAGGTAAATGGTCAAGTCTGGAGGATATGTATTTCCCGGATGGTCCTCCAAAAAGCTAAAGCAACTTATCTTAATTTATGCCAACTACCAAAATTGACAGAGCTCAGGAGCTAGCCAAGAAAGCTCGTTTATCACATCACGGAGTTTACCTTACAGGCCCGAACGAAGTAAAGGTACTGGAAGACGACCTGCCAGTTGCTTCCCTCACCGGTGAAAATTATCTTCTAGCCAGTTTTGGTAATTGCAGGTGTGCATCAGACGCCAAAGCAATTCGTCAATTTGATACCCATGCAAGGGTACCATCCGGAGTGGAGCGTATCGCTTTGGGTCATGAAACCCTACAGCTTGTACTGGAAGCACCTTCGGATTCAAATGTTGTGCCCGGGGATGTGGTTGTAGTTACCCCAGGGCATGCTACAAAACCAATTGATCCCATGACTTTTAAGCCAAGCAAGGACGGTGTCCTTTCATCGCTTGGCTATTCTTACCGGTACCTTGGTGGACTTCGGCAGTTCAGTATTGTCCCAGGTACTGCACCCGCATTTGTTAAAGCTCAGGGCTTTGGAAACTTTTTCAATCCAGTCTCGCCAAACGAGAACACAAGCATGGTCACGCTCGCTCACGCTGAACCTTTTGCCTGCAATTATGGCACCAATAAACATATCTTCACGATCGACCAAAATGGAGATTTTTTATACGGCGTGCCCCCGCGGTCCATTGTAGCTTACCTTTCTGGCACGGCTCGGATGGCGATGATCAATTTGACAATTGTGGCGAGTGTGCCAGACGAAGACCTACCTCCCGTAGTCTACATAACAGGTTCTCAATCCAAACTGGATGAAATGGAAGACTATGCCCTCATCAAAGATTTACGAAAGCGGGGAACTCGGGTTGTTTTAATAGACCGTAATGATCCCGACATCATTGCAAAACTCACGGAGTTCGGTAAACCCCTTGTAGTTTGGACGAATTATGCATCAGCTGCCACCTATGACCAGGCAAGTGCCATTATGGCCAAAGGAGGGAACTTAAATAGTTATGCGGGTGCGGTTGATCCTGAGCTTACCTTTGATATGCCTATCTGCGAAGCACCTCGTTTTTCTACTTTCGAGGAAGAAGCTATAAGCCAAATAGGGGAGATGCATCACAATCTTTCTCCAAACGATCCTGAGCGCCACCGTGGCTTGGCCAAGGAAGCCAAGATTGCCTTGATTGGTTTTGAAGAAGGGTCTGACCGGGAAGCTGCCTACCTGAACCAATTTCCCAAAGGAACTTCGGTGTTGTTTTCCTTGATGGGTAATACCCGCGATGGGTTCGAACCCTGCTCACTTAAGGACGGTGGTTTTACGGATGTTTTTATTGCTGGTCGTGGGAATTATGCCGCTTCTGCTTATGCTGAAATCGAAACACAACTCGCTCGTTCTGCTGCGGTAAATTTTGTTGATGGCGATGTTGACCTAAAGGTTCGCTCTAAGAATGCCCACTATGTAACGCGTCATCAAATCTGTGGCGTTAATGTACCTTGGCATATGACTAATACTTCAGAGCCTCATGCCGATGACATGCTTGTTCAAGCGAGTAACCCGGTATCTTTTGACTGGATGGTAAAAGGAGTTTGTGGCTTAAAAAATGTGCCAAATATGATGGACGAAGTTGAATCAGCCCAGCCATTTGGTTCTTTTTTTGCTTTTGCCGAACTTGAGGATTTGCCATATGTTGAATCCACGGCTGCTGCATTTCGAGCTGCGGCGGAAAGTGCCTCTAATCCCGTTAAAGAATCCCTACTTGCCGGAGCAGTTGCCTTAGATATTACAGGTGATGTATGGAGTAGAAAAGTAGAGGAAGCAATTTATGCAGGGTATGAATTTCCATATCCTCTTAATCTGACATAGAAGAATTTAGATACTAAATTCTAAATACATTAACAAAAAAACTGAAGACATGAGCTGGACAAATTTAGAAGGAAAAATAGTTATCATCACCGGTGGAGCGGCTGGAATTGGGTTGGCGGTTACCAAAGGCTTTATCGAAGTGGGAGCCAAAGTAATGATTGCAGATTTCGCAGAAGAAGTCGGGCAAAAAGCAGCCATCGAAGCATCAGAGTCTGGAAGTGGCGAGGCTGCTTTTGCCAGATGTGATGTCTCAAGTAAAGCGGATGTAGATTCTGTGATCACTCGAACTGTTGAGAAATGGGGTGCAGTTGATGTTTTGGTTAACAATGCTGGTATAAATATTCCTCGTTTGTTAGTGGACCCAGCAGGTAAGGAAGAGTTAACAGAAGATGTCTGGGACAAAGTTTTTGCTGTTAATGTGAAAGGACAGTTTTTATTTGCCCAAGCAGCAGCCCGTCAAATGCTAGCAGGGGGTAATGGGGGAGTCCTTATTAATATGTCTTCTGAGTCCGGCATGGAGGGAAGCGAAGGGCAAAGTGTTTATGCGGCTACAAAAGCAGCAAATCATAATTTAACTAGATCGTGGGCTAAAGAACTAGGGAAGTCCGGTGTTCGTGTAATCGGAGTTGCTCCAGGAATTATGGAAACGACTGGAATGCGAAGTTTACCCTATGAAGAATCCTTAGCTTATACCCGCGGCGTAAGTGTGGATGAGTTGCGAAGTAAGTACGGTTCGGTTTCCTCTATTCCTTTGGCTCGCAGTGGCAAACTTTCTGAAGTTTCAGATTTAGTGGTCTACCTAGCCTCCGAGCGTGCATCCTATTTGCATGGTACAACGGTTAATATTTCAGGAGGCAAATCTCGTGGATAACCTTGCCAGTTTGCTTCCTACTCTTTCCATGTAGTCACTCCTTTTACTAAAAGTAAATTGGCATAGACTCGTATATCTCCTGTCATCACGACTGCGAAGGCCTTAGATGCCCGGTCATAAAAATCAAACTTATCCATTTTTTCAATTGGTGGTGTGTCCGGATAGTGTTCATGGATGGTCGTGGTGTAGTCATCATAAACTTCATGGTATTTGCTAAGAAGTGTTTTTGAATTTCTATCTTCAAGTACCGGCTCCATCATCGCAACCGGATGTTTGACGGCATGATCCAGTACAAACAAGGGAAGAATGGCATGAACCAAATCGTTTATCAAAAGCCCATCCGCTCGAATAATATTTGGGTTTTTGCTTTCTCCGGGAAAGTGAGCATCACCAAATACAATTTCATCGTGGTGACCCATCCGGCAAAGAGTTTCTAATAGTCTTGGACTAATCAGTGGGGAAATACCTTTAAGCATATCAAAATTATTTCATTTCCATCCAATCATAGTCAAAGAAATAACCAAAAAAAAACACCGCCAAAAACGGTGTTTTAAAAAGATTTTACGACGGTTAAGTCTGCATTCCTTCCCTTTACGGGTAATTATATTTTATTTTGACGAAGGCGCAGTTCATATTCGATTTATCTTTCTAAAACTACCTTAGCTCTACTTTTTGAATTTGTCTAAAAATTTTAAATAAAATTTTTAGAAGCTACAAAGAGCTTGAAAATGACAGCTTGCTGCTTTCGAAAGTCCGTCCAAATTGTATCCACCTTCAAGGAAAGAAATGATTCTTCCATCACAGCACTCTTCTGCAAGATCCCGGATGATGAGAGTGAGATCGGCAAAGTCTTGATCTTCCAATGCAAATTGGCCAAGGGGATCCCCAACCCTAGAATCAAAACCTGCTGAGATCATAATTAATTCAGGTCTGTATTTATTCATTTTCTTTTTGAGTTCTACCCCAAAACTATCTTCCACGATTTCTTTTCTAGCACTCCCCGCAGGCAAAGGGAAATTGAGTGTGGTACCTAAGCCTTTTCCTTGTCCCGTTTGATCTTTAGTCCCGGTACCCGGATACCATGGATGTTGATGAACACTCATAAAATAAACAGACTCATCTTCATAAAAAATATCTTGGGTTCCATTCCCATGGTGTACATCCCAGTCCACAATTAGAACCTTTCCTACACCGTGAGTTTTTTGGGCATAACGAGCGGCAATGGCTATATGATTGAACAGGCAAAATCCCATTCCTTTAGTAGGCGTAGCGTGGTGCCCTGGTGGTCGGACTATACAAAAGAGCCGTTGTAATTCTCCAGAAAATATATGGTCGACTGCAAGAGTACCTGCCCCGCTTGCAGTTCGGGCAACCGACCATGATTCTCGGCTCACATGCGTGTCACCCGTCGATAAACTAGACTTGCCGGAATCTATATCCTTCTTGGCAAGAGAAAGGTAGTGCTCGGTGTGAACCAGGTTAAGTATCTTTTCATCACATGCCGTTGGTTGAAGAACGGAGGCACCATCTAAAAGTTTTGCCTTCTGCAAACTTTTGTAGACATGAGTTGCTCGTATTGACTGTTCTGGATGTCCTAACCCCGTAAAGTGGTTTTCGAAACATTCATCGTAAACCACTCCGGATTTTGTATTCATCCTCTATGAAGGTGATTCTGAGGCTTTTTTATTTTTTTCTTCGGTGACCAGCTTGTGGAAGGTAGCGAAGAGGTGCGTTGCATCATTGGGTCCAGGGGCAGCTTCAGGGTGGTATTGAACTGAAAAAACGGGCAGGTCTTTAAGTCGCATGCCAGAAACCGTCTGATCATTTAAATTATACTCAGTGACGATGGCACCCATTTCTTCAAGCTTTTCTTTATCCGATGCAAAGCCGTGATTTTGGGAAGTGATAGCAACCTTTTCGGTTTCTATATTTTTCACAGGTTGATTTCCACCGCGATGCCCAAATTTGAGCTTATATGTGTCAGCACCAATGGCATGGGTAAGAACCTGGTGACCCAGACAAATGCCGAAAATTGGAAAATCTGACAAAAGAGACTGGACGGTTTGGTGGGCATAGGAAAGAGCTGAGGGATCTCCCGGACCATTGGAAAGGAAAATTGCATCCGGCTTGTGTGACCGTGCTTCTTCGGCGGTAGCATTTGCCGGCAAGACGATGACATCAAAGCCATGCCTTTTTAGGTTTTTATAAATGGCTCGTTTGGCCCCGAGATCAAAGGCTACGAGTTTATGAACTTCAGTGGGTTTGTAGTCATCTTTACTTAAGTCCGTCCCTTCAACAGTAAAGGTTTTACTTTCTTCACCTGTGGGGTCCCAGGTAAAGGATTGCGTGCAGGTAACTTCCTTAACGAAGTCTTTTCCTACAATTCCATCCCAACTCTTTGCCTTCTCAAGTGCTTCTTTATCACTGATCCCTTCCGTGGAAAGACACGCCTTTAGGGCACCGTGGACCCTGATTTTTTTAGTGATTGCACGGGTATCCACTCCCTGAATTCCAGGAATTGAATGCTTGGTAAGATATTCACTCACGGATTGGGTGGCTCGCCAATTACTCACAACTGGACTAAGTTCACGCACGACAAAGCCAGAAACTTTTGGGCCGTCAGATTCTTCGTCTTCTTCATTGATACCATAATTTCCAATTTGGGGCGCAGTCATGGTAACGATCTGGCCAAAGTAGGAAGGATCGGTAAGGGTTTCCTGGTATCCAGTCATACCTGTATTAAAAACCGCTTCACCCATAATGGTGGCGGTTGCTCCAAAGGAAAAACCGCGAAAAACACTTCCGTCTTCCAAGGCTAAAACTGCGTCCCGTATTTTGATTGGATTACTCATAAAATGGATTTGTGTTATATGAGCTAAAGCTTGGTTGGAAAATTGGCAAACTTGATTTCATATATCTAAGAATAATCCGTTGAATTAGTTGAAAAATGGAGGAAAGTTTGACTATCTTTCGATGGATCATTAGCGAGGTAAACCTATGGATAATTCTATTGCAGGCTTTGATCGAAGTAAGACCAAAAATGTCGCCTTATTAAAGTGGTTGGACAAAATGGTTGAAATGTGTGCACCTGACGATGTTCATTGGTGTGATGGTTCAGATGATGAATGGCGCATGCTCTGTCAAAGGATGATCAAACAGGGCTCAATGATTGCATTAAATGAGGAGAAGAGACCGAATAGTTATTTGGTGCGATCCGATCCTCGTGATGTTGCTCGGGTGGAAAGTAGGACTTTTATATGTAGCTATGGGAAAGATGACGCAGGCCCCACCAATAATTGGGAAGAGCCAAGAAAAATGCGGGCCCGGCTAAAAAAACTTTTCCGTGGATGTATGGAGGGGCGTACTCTTTATATTATTCCTTTCTGTATGGGTCCCTTGGGGTCAGAAATTTCACAATTTGGGGTGCAGGTTACGGATTCCCCATATGCTGTATTAAATATGCGGATCATGACTCGTATGGGCCAACAAGTATTGGATCAATTAGGAGAGCGTGATTTTTTTGTCCCCTGTCTTCATTCCGTTGGTTTTCCTATAAAAGACGGAATGAAAGATGTGCCATGGCCTTGTGATCCGGATAATACATATATTGTTCATTTTCCTGAGCAGCGAACGATCGTATCTTACGGAAGTGGTTATGGAGGTAATGCCTTGCTTGGAAAAAAGTGCTTAGCATTACGAATTGCTTCCTGCATGGCTCGGGATAATGAATGGATGGCCGAGCACATGTTAATTCTTGGCGTAGAAAACCCAGAGGGTAAAAAGACTTATGTGGCAGGTGCTTTTCCAAGTGCTTGCGGGAAAACTAATATGGCCATGCTCATCCCTCCAGAATCAATGAAGGACTGGAAGGTTTCAACCGTGGGTGATGATATTGCTTGGCTCAAGCCTGATGACCAAGGAATGCTTCGTGCCATAAATCCAGAGGCTGGATTTTTTGGTGTTGCACCTGGCACATCCTGGGAGACAAATCCCAACGCGATGGAATCGATGAAGGGAAATAGTTTGTTTACAAATGTAGCCCTTACTGAAGATGGGGATGTTTGGTGGGAAGGCTTAACAAAAGAGCCACCGGCTAAATTAACGGATTGGCGCGGAGAAGATTGGACACCGGAGAGCGATCGGCCTGCTGCTCACCCCAATGCAAGGTTTACTTCTCCTGCTTCTCAATGCCCGACGATTGACCCTGAATGGGAAAACCCTGCAGGTGTACCAATTTCAGCATTTATTTTTGGTGGACGAAGAATGTCTGATATTCCTCTGGTTTATCAATCTTTTAACTGGAACCATGGCGTATACCTAGGGGCAACCCTTTCATCAGAAACAACCGCTGCTGCAGAAGGATCTTTGGGTAATCTAAGAAGAGACCCGATGGCGATGATTCCATTTTGCGGATATAACATGGGAGATTATTTTCGGCATTGGATGAAGATGGGTAAAGCTCTGAAAGAAAAGCCCAGGATTTTTCATGTAAATTGGTTTCGTAAAGACAAGGATGGGAACTTTCTTTGGCCTGGTTTTCAGGATAATATGCGGGTACTCCGATGGATTGTTGAAAGGTCAACCGGTAAAGGCCGAGCCCATGAAGGTCCCCTTGGTTGGTACCCTGAAAAAGAAGATCTTGATTGGTCCGGACTAGATTTTGATCGTCATCAATGGGACGAGCTAATGGCTATTGACTCGGAAAGTTTGAGAATGCAAACGCTGCGTCATGAAGAATTATTTCTTCAACTATCTGAATTTTTACCTAAAGAGATGCTTTTTGAACGGGAGCTTTTGGTCTCCCGTTTGTGAAGATAGGTTGAAGAAAATTTATACCTCTTGCTTCTTTGACCATCTGTAAAAGATGGAGGAAAGAACACTAACCGATACAATCATATTTGCTAGTTTCATCAGTACTCCTCCAGTCTTTTGATCTTCTAAGGGGCTAATGTTCATGATTCTCTCTGCATAAAAGTAGGTATCATATAAAACATCTTTGGAAAAGGTAAGGATGGCAAAGATAGGTGTTTGTCCAAGCATCAGGGCGAGTACATAAAGCATTTGGGGACCAAACGACAACGCAGGTATATATTTTGACTTACTACACAGTGGCCACCACATTAGAATGGAGGTAAAAAACATCGATAAGTGCTCTGCCATGTGCAATGTTTTATCCCGTATTGCCGCTTCATAAAATACCCCGATGTGCCAAAACGAAAAAACCATTGTAAAAAGTAAACCAGCAATGATCGGGTGCAAAAGAAACCGCAGGATTTTTCGTGTAATCGGATTGCGTTCCAGAAATTCATCGAAGTTTTGGTGAGGAATACCAAGGAGAATAAATAAGGGACTCACATACATGAGGATATTGTGTTGGATCATGTGAGCAAAAAACAAGTAATTTTCTCCCAATGGGTCTAAAGGGGAACCAACAGCCAAGTAGAAACTTAGAATCCCAGCCCCAAACCAACAGGCATGACTCTTTCTAAAGGGGGAGTCTGGGTTTTGGGCTGAGTGTAGGGGACCAACTAGTACAAAATATGCCCAACATACGAATAGTGTACCACCGATGAGGGCAGGTTCAGTGTGCCAATGGCTAAGAGTAATTGGGGAGTTGGACATGGTTATAACCAACTCATTCTATTAAGAAAATAGAAAACAAAAAGGCGGACTATTGATTTTCAGTCCAATAAGCTTCCGAACGGACTTTTATTCGAAAGTCATCCGTGGTTGCAGATTGAGCAAGCAGAGAGATCTGGGAACCATCAACTCTTGCATCATCCTTCGGGAAAAATTGAAGGAAGAAGGGGTTCTCTGGTTTCTCGGAATGAATCTCAACTGTGTCTGCATGGGAAATCTTCCAGATGATTTGATGGGGAATACCATCTACCTTCACCCAAAGTTTTTTATTTTGGTCAAATGTGGCAGCTGAGGTATGAGTTGTATTGGATTGGAAATAGGCATCGCCAACTTTTACATAGCCACCTTTGGTGTAATCATTTTTAGCTTTCCATTCATTTTTGAGTGTGGTCACTTCGAACTGATCAATAATTGGATGTGTATCGCCCATATAAATGACCGCAAAAAAAGTGAATACAGCGATGACTAACCCCATCAGAAAAAGAATTGTATTAAGTATTTTATCCCATCGTAAGTGCATAAACCACCAAATGACACCAATAAATTTGAGGACAGATGTGGTGAATAGAATACCTATAATGTAACTGCCATCAAAGGTTTGGACATAAATGATCACAATCTCGAGGCCGGTAACTGCGACAAGAAACATGGAGAGATTGAAGAAGGTAAAAAACCGTTTACTTTCCTCGGCGACTGGGTCTTCAGAATGTCCGCTCATAATGATCTAAGAAAAAAAGAATGATAGTTTGAAATGAGTCAATTGCTAGAATGCGTATTCCATTAAATACACAACGGGGAAAATGATGATCCAAACAATGTCAACGAAGTGCCAATAAAGTCCACAACATTCAACATCGAGGGCATCAGAAACACTCATTTTTCCGGTAAAGGAATAAATTAACCAACCTACCAACCAGAGCACTCCGATCGCAACATGGGTACCATGAGTGCCCGTTAAAACATAAAAGGTGGAACCAAATACATGCGGTTCTCCCCGATAAGAAGATAAGGTAAGCTCGTTACCGGGGGCATGTACAAAGTGAGTGAATTCATAAACCTGACAGGCTAGGAAAATACCACCAAAGATAATGGTGCCAAATAACATCCACCGTGTGCTGGTAAGGTTTCCCTTGTGGATAGCAGATACTGCGAGAGCCATGAATAGGGAACTCGCTAAAAGCACGAAAGTACTAAAGGAAGTGAGTTCAATATCGAAAAGGTCTCGTATGTCCAAGTAATTACTACCTACAGTTGCTGAAATTTTTCGGTAGATTAGGTGCGTAGATATAAGGGTGCCAAAAAACATACAATCGGAACCCAAGAAAGCCCACATTAAGACTTTCTTATTGGGAATACCGGTACTTGTTTCTGGCTCGTGGTGTTCGAGGCTGTTGGCTGCTGCTTCACTCATTGGTTAAGGCTTCTATGGTTAATGGGAGATTTATTCTTCGGACTCTTTGGGGAATAAATGATATCCACCTGGACCTTCAAGAGCCCACATGACGATTCCAAGAATAAAAAGAGACCCACCTGCAATCGCAATTTCATAAGGAGTGGCTACAAATTTCTCGGCAAATTCAATCGTTTGTCTAAAGAGCAATCCAAGAACCATCACAAACAAACCAACCGCAGTAACAAGGGGACACCAAGAATGGTCTGGCATGTGAACTCCGTGATCTCCAAGGGTTTCTTTTTGAGCGTGTTTCTCTTTGGGCCCGTAATTATTCTCCCAAGCTTGATCCCGGGATTTGATGATGGGAGTGCGGGCAAAATTGTACTCCTTTACGGGGGAAGATAATGTCCATTCCAATGTTCGGGCATCCCATGGGTTTTTGCCTGCCCGTTTGAGTTTTTTATTAAAGAATGAATTTACAAACTGATAAACTCCGATGGCTATGCCAACTCCAAGAACAAAAGCTCCGATGGTAGCAATTTGGTTCCAGGTTTCAAAACCGTGGCCTTCATTGTAGCTATGGGTGCGACGAGGCTGGCCGATCATTCCCAAATAATGCATAGGGAAGAAGGTCACATTGAAGCCAATAAACATCAAAGTAAATACAAGTTTACCGAGCTTTTCATTCATGAGTCGACCACTCATTTTGGGTAACCAAAAATAGAAGCCAGCAAATAAACCAAAGAGAGCACCTCCGATGAGAACATAATGAAAGTGAGCAACTACGAAATAAGAATCTTGATGTTGAGCATCAATGGGCACTGAGGAGTGCATAATACCAGTGAACCCACCAATCATGAACATCGTAATGAAGCCAAGGGCAAAAAGCATGGGAGTATCAAAACGAATACGGCCTCCCCACATTGTCCCGATCCAGTTAAAGATTTTGATCCCCGTGGGTATTGCAATAAGCATGGTAAGGATAGAAAAAGCAGAAGTCGCGACCACTCCCATCCCAGTAGTGAACATATGGTGGCTCCATACAGCGAAGCCCATAAATCCAATGATTGCACCTGAGAAAATAATGAGACCGTAGCCGAAAAGTGGTTTTCTTGAAAAAACGGGGATAATTTCGGAAACGATGCCCATAGCAGGCAGGATAAGAATATACACTTCGGGGTGACCAAATATCCAGAATAAATGCTGCCAAAGGTGGGGTTTTCCCCCTTCTAAAAAGTCGAAAAAGTTAGTGCCGTAGGTTCGGTCGAACATTAACTCAGCCAAGGCAATGGTAATTGCCGGAAAAGCGAGGATGATAAGGAAACTAACAATCAAGGTCATCCAGGTAAATACAGGAAGTCTCATCATGGTCATTCCTGGAGCTCGCATGTTGATGATGGTGGTGATGAAGTTGAAAGAGGCCAAGAGAGATGCAATCCCGAGGATTTGGAGAGAAAACACCCAGAAATCCGGTCCCATATCTCCCATAACTTCTGCAAATCGTGTGTCGGTGAGGGGGGCATAACCGAACCAACCAATGGCTGGAGACCCGCCTGTGAAAAACCAGCTAAGATTAAGGGTAAGACCTCCTGCAATGAAACACCATAAACTGAGTGTATTCATCCGAGGGAACGCAACATCCCGAGCTCCAATTTGGAGGGGCATGATGAAGTTGAAGAAAGCAGCACTAAGAGGCATGATTACAAGAAACACCATGGTGGTTCCGTGCATCGTAAACATTTGGTTATACTCCCGGTTCGTTAAGACCTCCATGTTGTGACTCCATAATTGGGAGCGAATCAATAATGCCTCTACTCCCCCGAGAAGAAGAAAGAATAAAGCTGTGAGTCCGTATAATAACCCAATTTTTTTATGGTCGATGGTAGTCAGCCAATCAACGAGACCTGAGACATGTTGTCCGGGACGCGGGAAAATTTTCGATTCCACCTTTGATTTGGTGTCGGGTGAAGCGTAATCTATCGATTCTGTAGCCATGGTGTTTGTGGTTTTGCGGTTTTAAATTTGTCCGAGTAGGTAAGCAATTAGTTGGTTAACTTTTTCGTCGTCGTTTTCAAGCTGACGAAGAGGGTGGGTATCATCCACACCTTCACCGTTCCACATGAGGTTTCCAAATTTTACTTCATTTGAATTTTTAAGCCAAGTGGATAAGCTTTCTTCATCGTTTCTCATCCAACCTGCGGCTAAGGAAGTGCGAAGGCCGTAAAGGGTGAGATTCGGGCCCTTTGCCCCAATCCCCGTTCGGTTAACTGCATGGCATTGTACACATTGCAGGGATGAGAATAGTTGTTTGCCAATTTCGTAGTCATCCGAATGGGCTTTGGCCCAGGATTTCCCGGAGATGTTGGGAGCTTCTCCTTTAGTTATTTTTTTGGTCGAACGGAATTCGCGTTGGACTTGATCCCCTAAAGACTTATCCGCAAAGGTTACAATGGACCCTTTCTTGTATTGTTTTTCTGGGTTGTAAGCAGAAGGTTGTAGATTTGGGTTTTGGGAATTCTGGAATCGTTTGACCCAAGAGTCGAAATCTTCGTCGGTTTGGGCAAGAGCTCGGAACGACATATAAGCATGAGAGTTTCCGCAATATTCAGCACATTGGCCATAAAACAAACCACCTACTGGCTCAAATTCATCAGAAAATTTTTGTTTAGCGAATACAGTCTGTCTCATTTTGCCATCAAATACTGAGGGCATAGCTTCGGTGGTTGGTTTGCCTGAGAGAATTTTTTCTTGGTCTGCAATAAACCACATGAAATTTTCTTGGCCTGGCATTAAATCCATTTTTCCAGCCAACTTAGGAACCCAAAAACTGTGAATTACATCTTCAGTACGAAGGTTAATTCTTACTGCCTTACTTGCGGGAAAAACAAGTTCGTTTGCAGTCACAATTCCAAATTGAGGGTATTCAAATATCCAGAAGAATCTTTTACCTGTAACATTTACTGTGATGGCACCCTCGATCTGGCTGCGGTCAAGGTTGAGCTTTTTGAGAGTCTGCTCATCATTTGCGTCAGGCACACGATTCATTAACACAACACCTTGCAGCGTAGGAATTGCTAAGATTACCAAAATAACTGCCGAAACTAAAATTAAGGAAGTTTCAATTTTGCTGTTTCCATGAGATTGAGGAGGGATCTCCATCGCTTCTTCTTTAGATTTGGCACGATATTTCCACAGGACGAAAAGAAGGCACCCCCCAACCGCACAAAATAGAAAAATGGTAATCCAGACAGAAAGCATAAAAACATCATATTGATTTTGCGAAACAAGGCCTTTCGGATCGAGGGCAGATTGTTTGTGGTCAATACGGGAACAACCAAATAATGCGGTAATGAAAACAGTCGTTAGACTGGTACGGAACAAAAGGACGAGGAGTCTTCTCATGGGATAGGTAGGATTGTTAGAAATTAAAGGTAGCGGTCAATAACAAGTGCAGAAAACAAGAGGGGCAGATAAATAATAGTGACGAAAAATAGTTTCTTGGCATGAAAGTCACGGTTGGAAGATAGAAAAAAGCGAAAAGCTGGAAAAAACAAATAAATAGAAAGGGCAATGGATGAAAAAAAGTAGAAACTTCCAGGCTTAGCTTGGTTGATGTCTATAAAGTAAGGAGAAAAGACAAAAAGTGTGAGCACAAAGGTGTAAAGTAAGCTTTTAAATGATAGGGCTTTACCGGCCGAATCACCCATTTTGTGGAGTTGAAAGCCGCCTTTGCTGTAATCTGTGCGATGATTCCATGCAATTGCCATAAAATGGGGGAGTTGCCATGCAAAAAGAATTCCAAACAGGATCCACCCGTATGCAGTCGGGCTGTCCGCTGCCGCGACCCAACCTACAAGAGGGGGTAATGCACCTGAGACGGCACCAATTTCAATCGCCCAAGATGTTTTCTTTTTCAAGGGGGTGTAAAGAAGTAAATAGATCGCAATCGTAGCAAGGGTTAACATCGCTGCCCAAGGATTGGTACCTGCCCAAAGAACAAAGACTCCCAAAACGCAAAGTGAAACTCCAAAAATAAAAGCCGTACCTGGTAAAACGAGTTTTGCGGGAATGGGACGATCCTTGGTCCGAGACATAAGAGCGTCTTCTTTACGCTCCATCCACTGGTTGAGAACTGCTGAACCAGCCGCAGATAATGCGGTGCCGATGGTGAGGCATACGAAAACAGAAAAATCACTCCGAAACGGGTCGTACACTAAGTATCCCAAGGAGGCGGTAAACACAGAGAGAAGGCTGAGTCTGGGTTTTGTTAATTCGTACAAGCCGGACACAGAAAAACTGTTACCCGCGTCGTAGGCGGAGCTTGGCTTGGCAGCAATGTCTTTTCCAATATTCACAGGGTGGTATTCCTTATTAAAATGTATTTTGTGGGCGAGGCAAGCAAGGTGAATTAAAACTAATAAGATATTGAAAGCTCAGCTTATAAGTAAAGGAAGACACTTTAAAGCCTTTTAGTGAATTTCAATGATTAATTTCTGAGTTTACAAACAATTGATTCTTTGTAATTGCCTGACGCACATCTGTAGATAAAACGGAAGTTGTGAATAATCTATCCGGAATTTTAGTAACTCTTTCCATCGCCTCTTTTTTGATCTCTTGCAGCCAAGAAGGTGGTTTTGGGGTTAAAAGTGTCTTGCCAGAAGGAGAAATTCGGGGCGAATTTCTCAGTGCCGACGAAAATAAAAGTACCATTAAAATTAAGTCTTTGGCAATGGGTCCGGATCTAACTGATAAATTTTCAGGCTCTTTAAACCAAGAACTAGAGTTGGTCGTACAGCCTGGAGATTTGGCCCTTTTGCAAAGTAATAAAATATTCAGGGGTAAGTTACAGGAAACTTTTTCTGGTTCTCTGGGTAAAAGTTTTTTACTTCACTATATTTGGCCTGATGATCGGGCAGAGCGCATCAGACTTAATAATGTTAACAGATTACTTCGGCGAGATACTTTGAGTATGGGGCAGGATGTAATCCGAACTGTAGGAGATCAAGTTCCTCCATTTGCTTTGTATGATCAAGATGGTAGGGTTTTAACTTCGGAATATTTTGACGGGTCTATAACTGTATTAAATTTTATATTTACCCGATGTTCGGTCTCGGATATGTGCCCAGCATCTACTCGTAAGATGAAAAAACTGCAGGAATTGTCTTCTCAAAAGAAAATTCCTTTCATTCAATTTCTTTCTGTGTCGTTGGATTCAGAATTTGATTCCCCAGGAGTTTTAAAAACCTACGCGAGGGGTTATGGTCTTAGTGAGGCGAATTTTAAGTTGGGAACTGCTCGAAAGACTGTGATTGATGACATCACAAGGCAGCTTGGAATTTCACGCAAAAAAGAAGATGGTCAACCCTTAGACCATACGATGAGAACCATGATTATTAACGCTAAAAGGCAAATTGTTTACCAAGTGCCAGGGAAAAGTTGGAGCGTGAAAGACTTTTTTTCCCGTTTGCAACCCGATAACGGATAATTTCATATGAGTAATCGACGATTACAGACACCTTTTAGGCGAGCAGTTTTGTTGGCTTTACCTTTTGTCTTGGCTTATTTTGTGATTAGGTCTTTGCCGGTTACACCCTGTGATTTTCTGCATGAAGAGTCTTACAATCTTGAGGGTGAGCTCGATTATTGTGGTCCTGGTGATGCTGGTTTTGTCGATTTATCGGTTCGTAAATGGCCGATGAATATGGTCTTCAAACCGATTGATACTCCAACCTTAGGAAAACCCTGCCGTTTCGAGATACACATTAAGCAATTTGATGGGTCTCCACTAGGGCCTGATGATATAGCCCTAAGCCATACCAAAAAAATTCATCTTATGGCGATTAATTCAAGTTTAGGTGACTACCAGCACTTGCACCCAGAAGCTGATCAAATGTTTGATGGTACTTGGAGATTTACCATGACTCCTCAAAAAGAAGGGATTTATAAAGTTTTTCTTGATTTTATACCTTTACGGAGTCCTCGCAGGGTTCTTTTGTCTGCTTCATTTCAAGTTGCCGGGGAGAGCCCTGAAATTGTTAGTTCGAGCGAACAACTAACCACAAAAATTGGATCCAAGACTTTTTCGCTCAAACCCCCAGAAAATTCCCGAGCCGGTGAAGAGATTAACTTGGAATTACAGGCTCTTGATAAGTCCGGCAATCTTGTCCGGCTCACGCCTGTAATGGGAGCCTTTGCTCATTTGGTCGCCTTTGACCGAAAGCTCAATGGTTTTGCTCATCTGCATCCAACCGAAGACACTTTACCAAATACAAGCAACGATATTTTTTCGGGTCCACTAACCTTTAGTTTTATTCCCCCGGAGGGAGGAGTGTATAGATTATGGGCACAACTCCGGATTGAAGATGAAGAAAGAGAAACTTTTATACCATTCGACATTGTAGTCGACTCCTGAGATAGGTAATCCATGAACGAAATTGCAAATTACTACAAGAAGGATGCGGACCTTGCATTAGCAAAAAAGTTAACCATTTTAGTCTGGGTTTTGACCATCGTCGTGCTCGGGCTTGTTGCTCTGATGCGATCGGTGAAAATTCCACTTCCTGAAAATATTGACCTTAGCGCCTTGCCCGCCTTGCACGCTTTTTTGAACACACTCGCCGCGTTTTTTCTGATCGGTGCTATTTGGGCAATTAAAAAACGCCGGGTAAATCTGCACCGGCAGATGATTCAGTTTGCTTTGATATGTTCTCTGGTATTTTTACTTTCTTATGTCACCTATCACTTTACTACGCCGGCTACAATTTATGGAGATAGCGATGGGAATGGAATACTGAGCGAGTCCGAGAAGCAAATTGCAGGCAGTGGACGTATCGTATACCTATTCATTTTGTTAACTCACATTGTACTAGCCGCCGTGAGTTTCCCCTTTATACTTATGGCCCTTACCTACGCTCTAACGAACCAATTTTCTAAGCACAAGAAGCTTACCCGCTGGGTGTTTCCAGTTTGGCTTTATGTAGCGATTACCGGTCCCTTGGTCTACCTATTGCTTAAGCCTTATTATTAGGATTTCCGGCTCCACCGACGTAAAATAAAATCCTCATTTTCATCGAGGGTCTCAATCGGTTCGAAGTCTTGTTTATAGTCCGGAAAAAAAGCATCACCACCTTGGATGGTTTGCAATACTTCAGTGATGTAAATTTCATTACATTTTGAAAGGCAATGTGCGTATATTTCACCCCCGCCAATCACAAAGATTTGCTCGCCTGCTTGTAGTTTCGGCAAAATTTCATCAGTTGATCGAATAATATCCATCCCTTCCTGTGGATTACCAGACCTGCTTAACACCCAATTTTTCCGACCGGGGAGGGCAAAAGGAAGGGACTCCCAGGTTTTTCTTCCCATCAGTACTATGTGACCCATTGTGATTTTTTTGAACCACTTAAGATCGCCGGGTAGTCTCCAGGGCAGATCACCGTTCTTGCCAATAACTCCATTTTGAGAGACAGCCACAATGGCCTTGTATGGAAAAGTTGAATTCATACTGAAATAGGGGCTTTTATGCCTGGGTGCGGATCATAATCGGTCAATTCAAAATCTTCGAATTTGAAGTCGGTGATCGCTTTTTGATTTCCGTGGATTTTCATCACGGGAGCCGGGCGAGGTTCTCGGGATAATTGGAGCTTAGTTTGCTCCAAATGGTTAGAATAGAGATGAAGGTCACCAAAGGTGTGAATAAATTCAAATGGCTGGAGGTTGCAAATCTTTGCAATCATCATGGTAAGAATACCATAGGAAGCTATATTGAAAGGTACTCCCAAAAATAAATCAGCACTTCTCTGATAAAGTTGGCAACTTAATTTTCCATTCGCCACATAAAATTGGAACAAGGCATGACAGGGGGGTAATGCCATCAGTTCCAATTCACCGGGATTCCAAGCACAAACAATGTGCCTGCGGCCGTCTGGGTTATTAGAAATTGATTCGATAACCTGATTGATTTGATTGATGCGTTCACCGTTTGGTTTTCTCCATGCTGTCCATTGGGCTCCGTAAACGCGACCAAGGTTTCCATCTTTATCGGCCCATTCGTCCCATATGCTTACTCCATTTTCCTGTAAGTAACTAACATTCGTGTCTCCATTGAGAAACCAAAGAAGTTCATAAATAATCGATCGCAGATGTAGTTTTTTTGTTGTTAGCAAAGGAAAGTTTTCATCCAATCGAAACCTGGCTTGATGACCGAAAACAGAGCGGGTACCAGTGCCTGTTCGATCATCACGGGTTACACCATGTTCTAGGACATGCTCAAGAAGGGAAAGATATGTTTTCATGATGAATGCTTCATTCGCTTGCAAGTGGAGATAAAAATCATATTTTTTTTATTTATGCAGTTATGCAGATTGTCGAGGCTATCCTTAAACTTATTTCTAATAAGTTTGTTTTTTTCTAATTTTGCATGGACACAGCAAAAAGCCAACGACTTTACTCAAAGGCTGTTTTCTATTGAGGGAAAACAAAGCAGGGAAAATGGCAGATTTCTTTCATCACCACGACTTTCTGATGCCTACACGAAGCGTATCAGGATTGAGGATTGGCCCAGCAAGTATTCACGTTTTGGAGGTAAAAGGTTCACTACAAAAGATGTCCAGGGTTTAATAAAAAAAAGAGTACCTTACCCAAAGGTGGAAAATAAACCGGTAAATATTCCCGGTAAAGTAAGAGGGTTGGAAGATAAGATTGGTGGTCTCGAGTATGAAAACCGATATACATCTTCTTCAACTGTTGAGTTTCGTGACGCTTATTACGCCAAGCTCAACCAGCGTATGGATGAGTGGATGGAGAAAGTAAACAACCTGTCCCTGCGAGATATTAATCGGTTTCAATTCCGAAAAGGCAGGCCATCTGAGCCTGGTTTTCCGGTGCAACGTGCTGGTACAAGTCCAAATGCACGCGATAAGTCCATTCCAGCTTCGGGGGGAGGTAGTCTGCCTGCGATACCCTCCACATACTGGGTTGGTCCACGAAAAGTTCCTACGACTCCAACTTCAAAATCCTTACCTTCACCATCACCAGTTCAAGAGATTCCCCTTGCACCGGCTGCCCCAAGAGTTGGGCCAAAATCCAGATCCTCTTTACCCCATCCTAAACTTGGCCCTAAGAAAATTCGTGTTCAAGTCAGAGCAATCGAATGATTCACGCTTGCCACAATCATTTAGGATATTATGGTTGGGCGTTTAACTATTTTTCAACGGACGGCTAGCTCAGTTGGTTAGAGCGACTGGTTTACACCCAGTAGGTCACAGGTTCGAATCCTGTGCCGTCCACCATTAATTTACCCTATCTATTTTCAAATGCGCCATGTAATATCCGTCCTTGTCGAAAACAAGTTTGGTGTTTTAGCCAGGATTGCCGGACTATTTAGCGGACGCGGCTTCAACATAGATACCCTGAATGTTGGACCGACCCATGAAGATGGTCGGTCGAGGATTACTGTTACCCTGAATGGTGACGAGAAAGCCTTGGACCAATGTATTAAGCAATTGGACAAACTAATCGATGTCATAAAGGTTGAGAATTTTGTGGGTGATGAAGGTGTTGGCCGTGAATTAGTCCTCGTGAAAGTTGATGCTGATTCTACAACCCGTTCAGAAATCACTCAGATCTGTGATGTCTTTAGAGGAAAAATTATCGATGTTGCTCAGAAAAGCCTCATTATCGAAGCGACTGGCAACGAAAACAAAATTAAAGCGTTTTTACAACTACTTGAAGCCTTCGGTGTCAAGGAGCTAGCCCGTACCGGTACTGTTTCCTTGCGGCGTGGGACTCACGAAGTTTGATTCGCTTCCCTATTATTTCATTCAATAACTAACCCAAAATTACCCAACTGGCTATGCCTGCAAAAGTATACACAAAAAAAGAGGCCAAGATCGGTCCTATAAAAAAGAAAACGCTTGCCGTTATTGGCTATGGATCTCAGGGGCATGCTCATGCCCTTAATCTAAAAGACAGCGGTTGTAAGGTCATTATTGGACTTTACAAAGGGAGTAAGTCTATCCGAGTGGCAAAAAAGCATGGCTTTGAAGTGTTTGAAGTAGCTGAAGCTGTGCAGAAGGCAGATGTGATCATGTTGGGTGTACCTGACATGAAGCAAGCGGAGGTATATGAATCAGAAATCAAACCGAATTTATCGAAAGGTAAAACACTTTTATTCACTCATGGTTTTGCGATTCATTTCGACCTTATAAAACCACCCCGCGGTGTGAGTGTAATCATGGTGGCTCCAAAGGGGCCAGGTCATATCGTCCGTGCTCAGTACAAAGAAGGCAAGGGTGTACCTGCCCTTATTGCCGTGTTGAAAGGATCATCCAAGGATTCAAAAAGTATCGCTTTAGCATGGGCTGCTGGAGTGGGCGCAGCAAATGCCGGTATTTTAGAAACTACTTTTAAAGAAGAAACCGAAACAGATCTATTTGGGGAACAAGCCGTGCTGTGTGGTGGTGCATCCGCCTTGGTCCAAGCAGGTTTTGAAACTCTTGTTGAAGCTGGATACGCTCCTGAAATGGCTTATTTTGAATGCTTGCACGAGCTTAAGCTAATCGTTGACCTTATGATCGAGTCGGGGGTTGCAGGCATGCGTTTTTCAGTTTCAGAAACTGCAAAGTTTGGTGATGTTACCCGTGGACCCCGTGTGATCAATGGTAATGTTAAAAAATCAATGCAAAGCATATTAAAGGAAATTCAAAATGGTAAATTTGCCAAAGAATGGGTAAAAGAATACCAAGCTGGACTGCCTAAGTATAACAAACTTTTAGAGGATGGTGAAAAGCATCCTATCGAAGTAACTGGTCAGCGCCTACGTGGCCTTATGCCTTGGATCCCCAAAAAGAATATTAAAGGAGCCCAAGCTTCATACTCTTAATACCTTTTTATTTTTATTGGGCGTGAAGAGGTCAACTTCTTCACGCCCTTTTTAGTTTTTTGAGATCCCGTAGATGAACAATAGCACCCCCATAAGGCTAGCAACCCGAAAAAGTCCGCTTGCAATCTGTCAGTCCAAAATTGTGGCAGAGCTGATTCGTTCAAGGATGGGTTTGGAGGTGGAATTACTCCCGATGTCAACCACAGGCGATCAACGTTTGGAGTGGTCTTTACAGGAAAAGGGCGGAAAAGGTCTTTTTACCAAAGAATTAGAGCAGGCGATTTTAGATGGTAAGGCAGACCTTGCGGTTCATAGTGCTAAGGATATGCCTACGGAAAATCCTGATGGGTTAGCACTGTCGGCCTTTTTGAAGAGAGAAGATCCTCGTGATGTTTTGGTTGTGAGATCTGGTATTCGCACGATAAAAAAGATTGCTTCCGGGAGCCCGAGAAGAATTAGTCAGTTGAAAGCTCGGGTTCAGCCTGCTCAATGGATTGAATTAAGGGGGAATGTGGAAACACGATTACGTAAAATCGCGGACGACCACGAGGCAGATGGCACCATTCTTGCCGCTGCTGGCTTACACCGTTTGCAGATTCGAGAATTTGAAGGAGTTGATTTCGAAGTGTTACCAGTTGATCAAATGGTTCCAGCCCCTGGGCAAGGTGCGATTGCGGTACAAACCAGGTCGGTAGATCGTGGAAAATTTTCCGTTCTTGGGGACCCCGCCACGGAAGCCGCTGTAGGATTGGAAAGAAAAATCTTAGATGGGATGGGAGGTGGTTGTCAGGTTGCACTTGGAGCCCATGTCCACAATGGAATAATCTACTTCTATCACCAAGCTACCGGAATTATAAAGATTGAAATGAATGGTAAAACCGATGCAGAGTTAGTAAAAGATATAGTAGAAAGAACAAAATAATGGCTGCCATGGGAAAAATTTATTTAGTCGGGGCTGGTCCAGGAGACCCTAATCTTTCAACCTTGCGAACAAGAGAAATTATCCTTGGTTGCGATGTGCTTGTATACGACCATCTTGCCAATCCCGAATTCCAAAAATGGACACGTCCAGATTGTGAATTAATTGATGTGGGTAAAAGTCCGGGTAGGCATACTGTTCCCCAGGAAGAAATCGGGAAGATATTGGTTTCCAAAGCCTCAACTCACAAAACCATTGTTCGCCTTAAGGGAGGAGACCCTTTTGTTTTTGGCAGATGTGCCGAAGAGATGTCAGTATTGGACGCCGCGGGGATTGATTATGAAATTGTTCCTGGAGTTACTGCCGCTTTGGCTTGTGCTGCATATGCTGGTATCCCGCTTTCGCACAGGGATTATGGTTCTTCCATTTCTTTTCTTACCGGTCATGAAGATATTACCAAGGAATCTCTACGGGTTGATTTTGCAAAATTTGCCGAAATCGGTGGAACCCTATGTATTTACATGGGAATGAGTAAGATCGAAGAAATTGTCGATCGGTTGATAAAAGGAGGAATGCCTAAAGAAAAGCCTACTGCTGTCGTAAGTAATGGTACTCTACCAAGCCAAAAGCATGTAAGGTGCAACTTGGGAGATTTAGTTGAAAAGGCAAAAGGTAAATGCCTGCAGGCGCCTGCTATTATATTCGTTGGCAATGCGGTTGGGCTTTCTTTTCAACGAAGTTGGTTTGAGGACCGACCCCTTTTCTCAAAACGCATAGCAATTACGAGGTCCACTGCCCAAAGTGGCAAGATGAAGCAGAGTCTAACAGATCTTGGTGCTGAGGTTTTAGAGCTTCCTTTGATTGAGGTCATTCCTAGCCAAGATCGTAAATTAGTCGCAGAAGCTTTTAGTGGGATTGCCACATATGAGTGGATTATTTTCACTAGTTCAAATGGTGCTCGTGAATTCATGCGTCTTTTCTTTATGGCTTACAAAGATATCCGCAGTTTCGGCCCTATGCGGATAGCCTGTGTTGGAGAGGCCACAGCGTCTATTTTTAGGTCGTATAGCTTGGAGGTCGAATTAGTACCAGCAGTTTCAACCGCAGAGAACTTAGCCCAGGAATTAGTCGCTACTGATTCATTAGATAGCGCTAATGTTTTGGTCATTACGGGAAATCGCAATCGAGATGTTTTGGTTACTATGCTGGAAACTGTGGGGCATGCCATTGTGGATGTGCTTTCTTTATATGAGACGGATTTTGCAGATATAACGAAGGCTAAAGATTTAGATAGTTTCAAAGAGTTCGGGGCTGATGCGATCATTTTTAGTAGTTCTTCTACCGCTTTGTCTTACATCGAACAAGAAGAGGATATGACTCTTTCCAAAGGTGCCCAAAAACCGATTTTATGCAGTTTTGGCCCCGAAACATCTAAGACATTACTTGAAAATGATCTTTCACCAGATTTGCAGGCAGATGAACCAAGCATGGATGCAATGATTACTGCCGTAACTGATAAATTAAGTTCATAATTGGTATGAAATCATGCCCGGAAATCAAAATTTGCGGTATTAGCAATAGAAATGATGCAGAAGCGGCCGCTGATTTAGGAGCGTCATATCTTGGGTTTATTTTATATTCTAAATCCCCTAGGTTCTTGCCTGCCAAAGAGGCCAAAGGAATAGTATCATCATTATCTGCACCTCGACCCTATTGCATCGCTGTCGATGTTAACCCAAATATCTCTGAGCTTGAAGCTGCTAAGGTGTTTTCTTTTGATTTTTACCAAATTCATTTCCCACTTTCTACCCCTGTCGGTCTAATTAAGCAGTGGTCATCTCTTGTGGGTTGCTCGAAGTTGTGGCTTGCCCCCCAAATAGAGCCAGGCCGGACTTTTCCTGAAGATATTCTACCTTTGGCCGACACCTTTTTGGTGGATGCTTATTCCGAGGATAAATTTGGGGGCACTGGGCACAAGGCAGACTGGGCATTATTTGAAAATTTAAAAAATCAATATCCTCATAAAAAATGGGTTTTAGCTGGAGGACTCGGCCCTCACAACCTGAATGAGGCTCTGTTGCAGGCAAACCCAGATGTGTTGGATATGAACAGTGCGCTAGAAATTGATCCGGGTGTGAAAGACCATAATAAATTACATTTAGCTTTTTCCCTCTTGCCAATATAAATCAATCAAGGTATCACGCACAATTGGCAAACTTTGTTTGAGATAATTCGACAACCTCAATACTAATAAAATATGACTTCTGTAGGAAAAAAATTCCCAAATATCGCCGTTAACGCTATGAACGAAATGGGCGACACCATTTCGTTGAACCTTTTAGACAAAGCAATTTCAGAGAAAAAGAAAGTCCTTCTTTTTTGGTATCCTAAAGATTTTACTTTTGTTTGCCCCACTGAACTGCACGCTTTTCAAGAAGCACTTGGGGAATTTGAAAAAAGAAATACTCTTGTCGTGGGTGCTTCTTGTGATACTGCAGAGGTTCATTTTGCATGGCTTAATACACCCAAGGATAGCGGTGGGATTGAAGGTGTTTCCTACGACCTTTTGGCCGATAGCAATCGCAACTTGGCAAACACTCTTGGCATCTTAGACGAAACCAATGAGCGTGTTGATGATGAAACCGGGGTCGTGCTCGTGGATGGTGACAGTGTTCCTTACCGTGCCACTTACCTCATCGATGAGGATGGCCTCGTTTTTCATGAGGGAATTAACCACATGCCGATTGGGCGAAATGTACAAGAATATGTTCGCTTGATTGACGCATACACTCATGTGCAATTGAAAGGTGAAGTTTGTCCCGCGAATTGGGAAGAGGGTAAGGATGCTATGGATGCAAATCGTGACGGGGTTGCTTCTTATTTAAGCTCTCACTAAACCCATGCTTACTGAATTGGTTGAAGATAATTTGGAAGGGCTTCTCTCCGGGGAAGCTCTGTCCTTTGTTCAATTTTCTGCGGGTTGGTGTGGCAATTGTCGTATTATGAAGCCGAAATTTAAAAAATCTTCAATCGAACATGAGAATGTATCTTTTTTTCTAGTCGATGCTGAAAAGTTTCCTTTATCCAGAAAACTTGCGTCTGTTGATAATCTCCCCACTTTTGCTGCCTTCAAAAAAGGGGAATGTATAGGTCAGACTCAAACAAACAAAGCTGACGTGCTTAAAACATTTATCGATGAGATTGCCTCTGATTAAGCATATTTCCCAATTTATTGAGGAAAATGACGAGGACTTTATATCCGAAGCAATTGAGGTTCTAGAGAATCTTACTGAGTTTGATGGTTTAAAGGACGAAGAGCTTGATGTCCTAGGAGAAATTATTTCCAATCTTTATGGTGCGATCGAAGTTGAGAATTCCGTTCGTGATGGGAAGTCTCGAAAGGAATCCCTTAATATTTTCATGAAGAGGGTACAAGGTTCGATTGACCGGTAGTATCCTTTGAACCGAATAGGTATCAGTATTTATCTGAACTGCTTTGCTAGCTTTGCTAGTTCTTTAGGGTCCATGTCACTCATGTCAGGCATTCCTGCTCCGCCACCAAATGAATTCATTAGTTTTTGCATTTTCCCACCTCTCATCTTTTTCATCATTTTTTGCATTTGGGTAAATTGCTTAATCAGTTGGTTGACATCTTTGATCTGAACACCTGACCCTTCGGCAATCCTTTTTCTACGAGAACCTGCTAGAATGCGTGGTAGCCGTCTTTCCTCCTTTGTCATGGAAAGAATTATTGCTTCATGCCTTCCCAGCGCAGCTTCCTCTTTATCCCCGACCTGAACATTTCCCATTCCGGGAAGCATTTTTGCAATCGATCCCATGGATCCCATTTTTTTCATCTGTTTCATCTGGCTAAGGAAGTCTTCGAAGTCGAAATCTGCTTTTAACATCTTTTCGGCCATGCGCATGGATTCTTCTTCATCCATGTTTTCCTGTGCTTTTTCAACGAGGGACACTACATCCCCCATACCAAGAATTCTAGAAGCTAGCCGATCGGGATGGAAAACTTCGAACTCATCTATTTTTTCTCCCACACCCATAAATTTAATGGGAGCTCCGGTAACTTTTTTCATGGAAAGAGCGGCACCTCCTCGGGCATCTCCATCAACTTTCGTAAGAATGATACCAGTCAGATTAAGTCGTTCGTGAAATGTTTTGGCAACATTGACCGCCTCTTGGCCAAGAGCTGCATCGGCAACGAGAAGAATTTCATGAGGGTCGACTTCTTTTTTAAGTGCTTCCAGTTCACCTACTAAGTCATTATCGATTTGAAGTCTACCTGCTGTATCGAAAATAACGACATCAGATCCATTTGATTTGGATTCTTCCCACCCAGCGCGGGCAATTTTAGGAACATTTTTATTTTCCCTATCTAGGTAACATTTAAAATCTTCTTGTTTTGCAAGGAATTCGAGCTGGTCGATGGCTGCCGGTCGATATACATCACAAGCAACCAACATGGGTTTTCGCCCATTCTTCGCCATGCGTTTAGCGAGTTTTGCAGAGGTCGTAGTCTTACCAGCTCCATGTAGGCCGACCACCAGAACGCGGAGGGGGCTGTCTTGCCTAAGTTCGGTGGTTCCTTCCCCAAGTAGTTTAACCAGTTCATCGTTGATGATTTTAACAACCTGTTGGCCTGGGGATACACTTTTTAAAACTTCCTGGCCAAGGCAGGCTTGCTTGACTTCATCAACAAACTCTCGGGCTGTTTTGAAATGAACATCGGCGGACAGGAGAGCTTTTCTTACCTCCGCCAAGGCTTCACTGATATTGTCTTCGCTGAGCTTGCCGACCCCTCTGAGATTGCGAAGGGTCTTACTTAATTTTTCTGTGAGAGATTCGAACATAATTAATAAACCATCATGTCATGACCTAGAGATATGGTGAAGCTAAAATTCAACCCCTTCTTTACCAGTTGCCATTCTAACAAAAATAACCATTAATATCTCATTTTCCCCAATTCGATTATGAAGATTTTAGTTGCGGACCGTATTTCTCCTTTAGGTGTAGAATTTTTGCAAAAGCAAGATGGCTTTGATGTCATTGAAGCTTATGGCTCAACTCCTGAAGAAATGCTCGAATTATCCAAGGATGTATCTGCTATCATTGTCAGGAGTGACACCAAGGTTTCCAAGGAAGTGATAGCCGTTGCATCCAAATTGAAAGCTGTTGGCCGAGCTGGGGTCGGAGTAGATAATATTGATATTCCTGCTGCTACTGAAAAAGGAGTGATTGTTATGAATACTCCAGGTGGAAATACAATTGCTACCGCAGAACTTACCTTTACTCATATGCTTTGTGGTACCCGACCCATTGTTAGGGGTGCTTCTGGTATGCGTGATGGGAAGTGGGAGCGTAAGCTTCTTAAAGGAGCCGAACTTCGCGGTAAGACACTTACGGTTTTAGGTTTGGGTCGTATTGGAGTCGAAGTTGCTAAACGGGCTCTTGCCTTTGATATGAAGGTAATTGCTTACGATCCTTATCTAACCGAAGACCGAGCCAAAGAACTAGATTTAATAAAAGTCGACCTTAAAGAAGCTTTTTCACAGGCAGACTATTTGACTGTTCATATGCCGCTTACGGATGAAACCAGAAACATTGTAGACGAAGCAGCATTTTCTTCAATGAAAGATGGTGTGCGTGTCTACAATTGCGCCCGGGGTGGGATTATTAAGGAAAGTGCATTGGTGGACGCTTTAAAAAGTGGGAAGGTTGCATCTGCCGGTTTGGATGTTTATGAACAGGAACCCTTGCCTGAAGATCATGAGTTTAGAAGCTTAGAAAATTTAAATTTGACCCCTCATTTAGGTGCTTCCACTGCAGAAGCACAGGAAAGTGTGGGTGTTGAGATTGCTGAAGCAATCGCTGAGGTTTTACAAGGTGGTCGTATTCGTAACGCGATCAACATGCCATCGATCGATCCCAAAGACTTAGCATCGCTGAGCCCATACCTTGATCTCTGTCAGAGACTGGGTGCTTTTGCCCGACAAGCGGCCAAAGGCTTGGTGGAAGCTATACACATTTCTTATTTTGGTGGGATTGCTGATTTTGACTGCGTGCCCCTTACTCGGGCTGTCCAAAAAGGATGGCTTGCCGGTGTCACTGGTGATGATGGGGTCAATGATGTAAATGCTCCTTATAAAATCAAGGATCTTGGTATCAGCTTGGAGAGCACAAAGTCTTCAACTGCGGTGGACTACAGCGAATTAATTGAGGTAAAGACTATTTCCCAAGATAAAACAGAGTGTTCCGTTCGTGGGACCTTACTTGGGAAGGGCAATGACCCCCGAATCGTTGAGGTGGACGGTCAGGCAATTGAAGTACGTCCAGTAGATAAATTATTAGTGGTACGCAATTTGGACAAGCCTGGTATTGTGGGAAAACTTGGAACAACCTTGGGAGATTGTGGTGTCAATATAGCCAACATGTCCTTGAGCCGTGCACAGGACGGTGAATGGGCTTTGACAATTTGTGAATTAGATGAAGAACCTCCAGCATCCGCCTTGCAGGCTCTAGTCGATGATCCAGATATTCAAGAGGCTCGGGTTTCGAGCCAAGGATAAACCTATTGTAACTTTGTTTACGCTATGTCGGTAGAAGCTATTGCAGTCTCCCTAATTGGTTACCTCCTGGGTTCCATACCATTTGGAGTTCTGGTCGCGAAGCGCTATGGCATCGATATCTATCGAGTAGGGAGTGGAAATCCGGGGGCAACTAATGTACTCCGTGAGATTGGGAAACCAGCTGGTTATGTAGTTTTCTTCTTGGATTTTCTTAAAGGCCTCGTAGCCACGGTTTGGTTTTTATTTCCTCTTTTTTCTTTTTCGGGTGATGCCACCCTTGGTCTATGGGGTTTACCGGCCGCTGTCCTTGGTCACACTTACCCGCTTTTTGCAAAATTTAAGGGCGGTACAGGAGTTGCCACTGCTATGGGCGGTTTACTGGGTGTTATGCCTCAGTGCTTATTAATAGGGCTTGTTAGTTGGGTAGTTATTTTCTACGCAACTAGGTATGTGGCAGTTGCTTCAATTGGTTTTGGTGTAAGTTTACCCATATGTGCATTGATTGGAACTTGGGGTGGTGATTCAGAAGTAGGGGTGTGGGGTAAAGTACTTTTAGCCTTTGTGGTGATGGGGTGGATTGTCTGGAGACACCGTGAAAATTTGGTTCGGTTAAAAGCTGGTACCGAAAATCGTTTTGAAAAAAAGAAAAAGCGCTAAAAAATACCCAATTACAAAGTATCATGAATGACATACCCACCATTCGAGTCGGAATCTTAGGATTTGGAACAGTCGGCCAGGGCACCTGGAAGCATTTACATGACAACGCTGAATTTTGGGAAAAAATCCTCGGTGTTCGGCTTGTCGCCACGCGGGCATCGGTTAAAAATCTAACCAAAAGCAGAAAGGTCGAAATTTCAACTGACGCCTTGACTGATGATTCTTTGTCAATTGTTAATGACCCTGAAATTGATATTATTTGTGAATTAATAGGGGGAGTTGAAGAGGCAAAAAAATTAACCCTGCAGGCTTTCTCCCATGGCAAATCGGTGATAACAGCAAACAAAGCTTTGATTTGTGAACATGGGGATGAACTTTTTAAAGCGGCTGAAGTTGCGGGCGTTCACTATGCGTTTGAAGCCAGTGTTGCCGGTGGAATTCCCATCATCAAAGTACTTAGAGAAAGTCTGGTAGCCAATGAATTTCCCCTTATTTATGGAATCTTAAATGGCACATCCAATTATATTCTTACTCGCATGGAAACCGAAGGGGCAAGTTTTGAAGAGGTGCTTAAGGATGCCCGTGAACTTGGGTATGTGGAAGCAGATGAGTCTCTTGATCTAGATGGAGTGGATGCTGCTCACAAAGCAGTTATCCTCGCCTATTTAGCTCATGGTTTATGGGTTGACTTAAAAGATATCACAGTCGAGGGAATCAGTAAGATTTCAAATGAAGACTTAGAGGCTGCCCAAAAGCTTGGCTGTAAGATTAAACTTATTGGCGTCATTCGAAGAAATTTTGATAATCATCATGTTTCGGTTGCTGTTTACCCTGCGCTTGTGCCTATGGCAGAAATTATTGCCCGAACAGATGGTGTATTTAATGGCATTAGCCTAACAGGATCTGTGGTGGGCACCGTAGTACTAACGGGCAGAGGTGCTGGGCAGGACCCAACTGCTGGCTCTGTCATTAGCGACTTGGTGGATGTGGTCAAGGGCATGAAAGGTATTCACTCCAAGGTCAAACTTCTTCATGTTTCTCCTTCCCAGTGTAAGCCTGCTCAAGCAATTGAGATCAAGGGCTGTTACTACTTGCGTTTATCTGTTGATGACCGTCCTGGACAGTTGGCGAAAGTAGCCGAGTGCTTGTCCGATCATGAAATAAGTTTAGCCACCGTTTCTCAGACTCCCAAGGGAGATCATGCCCCAGCGAGTTTAATTTTAACTTCCCATGAAACTAATGAGCACTCGATTGCTGAGGCCATTGCTTCTTTGGAAAAACTTCCTGGCGTAAAAGAAACTCCTGTTCTTTTCCGCATGTTTGACCCAAATTCAAACAAAGAATGAATATAGTTGTCAAAAAATTTGGTGGCACTTCAGTTGGAGATGTCGACCGAATTAAGAAAGTCGCAAGACGGATAAAGAAAACGCAGGCAGAAGGCCATGCTGTGGTGGTCGTTGTTTCCGCCCGTGCAGGGGTGACCAATTCACTTATTGAACGAGCCAGAGCAATACAAAAGAATCCTGCGGATCGCGAGTTGGATGTTCTTATGACGTGCGGAGAGCAGGAAACCATTGCTTTGCTTTGTATGGCACTTGATGCCATTGGCGTGGACGCTGTTTCCCGAACTGGTTGGCAAGCTGGGATTATTACTGAAGGTCTGCATGCCAAATCCCGAATACGTGAAGTATCTGGTGGTGACATCCGTAAACAATTAAAGGCTGGTCAAGTTGTGGTTGTCGCCGGTTTTCAGGGAGTTAATGACAGTGGGGATTTAACCACATTTGGCCGGGGGGGGTCTGACCTGAGTGCGATTGCTCTGGCTGGTGCCTTGCGAGCGAAGGGCTGTCAAATTTTTACCGATGTCGAGGGTGTTTTTACTGCAGACCCAAGAATTGTCCCCAATGCTACTAAGATTGAAGCCATCAACTACGAGGAAATGCTAGAATTAGCAAGCAGTGGTTCAAAAGTCATGCAAACCCGTGCCGTTGAGTTTGCTCAAAAACACAATATTCCATTCGAAGTCCGTTCAACCTTTTCAATTAAATCTGGAACCAGCGTGAAGAAAAAAGTAAAATCCCTAGAAGACACCCTTGTAAGTGGTGTTGCCATTGATAAAAATCAAGTTCGTGTTAGCATAACTGATCTACCAGACCGTCCTGGTGCCGCTGCTGCCATTTTTAAAGTAATGGCAGACTCTGGAGTAATCGTTGATATGATTGTTCAAAATGTGGCCCGTAATGGAAAAGCTAACCTTACCTTCACAGTTCCCTCTGAAGATGCTTTTCGGGCGGAAAAGGCTTTGAAAGAACACTTTGCTGATGGTGCCAGTGGTAAGTTAGGTAAAAGTACAAACATAGCTAAGGTATCGGTTGTTGGAGTAGGAATGCGTTCACATTCGGGTGTTGCTTCTGCTTTCTTTGAGGCCTTGGCCAATGCTGGGATAAATATGTTGATGATCAGCACCTCTGAAATCAAAATTTCAGTGGCGGTGAGCCCAGACCAAGGAGATGAAGCAACTCGTGTAGCTCATGTCGCTTTCGGCTTGGGTAAGTAGTTTTATTCTGATTTTGCTCGAATGGAATTCATCAGCACTCGGGGCTTTTCGGATTCTGTAAGTTTTACGGAAGCAGTGTCGCAAGGCCTTGCTCCAGATGGTGGCCTTTATCTTCCTTGCCAGTTTCCAGATCTTTCTCGCAATTTCGATCGCTGGGAAAACCTAGCTTATGATGAGCTTTGCTTTGAGTTCTTTAAGTTTTTTGCCACAGACATGGACACTTCAGTTCTCCAAGGTTGTATTGAAAAAGCTTACCAAAATTTTTCGGTTGATGAAGTTGCCCCTCTTGTCTCTATCACGGATAAGTGGCAAGTGCTGGAGCTTTTTCATGGGCCAACTCTTGCCTTTAAAGATTTCGCCCTTCAGTTGCTAGGGAATCTTTATGAGGCTCAAATTGAGCGCACCGGAAAGAGTCTCACAATTCTAGGTGCTACCTCGGGAGATACTGGTGCTGCTGCTATTTCCGGATTAGTTGGTAAAGAGGGAGTAGAGGTTTTCATTCTTTATCCCAATGGGAAAGTTTCTCCTCTTCAAGAGAGACAGATGACATGTACAGGAGCCAGCAATGTTTATCCATTAGCTATTGAAGGAACTTTTGATGATGCCCAAAAAACAGTTAAGGAAATCTTTGCTGATTTATCTTTTCGTGAAGAAGTTGGCCTTTCTGCTGTTAACTCCATAAATTTAGCCCGTATTCTTGCCCAGAGCGTGTACTATCTTTATGCGTGGCTTCGCCTCGATCCAAGCTTGAGGCAGACGACTTCTTTTATTGTGCCAACTGGAAACTTTGGAAATGTTTTTGCCGGGTGGTTGCTTACGAAAATGAATGTACCCATTCATGAATTTCGAGTCGCAACCAATCAAAACGATGTTTTGCATAGGCTGTTCAATTCTGGAGAATATTCTTTGTCAGAAGTATGCCCAAGCCTCGCACCATCTATGGACATTCAAGTGGCTTCAAATTTTGAAAGATTACTTTATTTCATGATGGACCAGGACACTGACAAAGTGCGAGAAGTGATGCATTCATTCGGACATCAGGGGAGGTATTGTTTTGATGACTTTATGCCAGTTGGCTTTTCTAGCTCTCGGGCATCTGATGATGAAATTCCATCGCTCATTTCTCAGGTTTGGGAAAGACACCAATACCTGGTGGATCCTCACACAGCTTGTGCTTTTAAAGATTTGGACCCCCATCAATCATGTATTGTTCTTGCGACAGCTCATCCCGCAAAATTTCCATCCGTTTATGAGAATGCTCAGATTGAAATTCCCACTTCTGCTGTTTTAGAATCTTTACTTTCGGTCGGGCCTATCAAATATGAGGTGGGAGTAGATGCAGATGCTGTGCGTTCTTTTATTCTTCAAAAGTTAGCAAAATAACTGGGAGCAGAGTTGTGGATTCTTGATATGACTTCACCCTCATTTGCCGCTGAAGTTGTAATCATACGTGGGGGAGGCTTGGGTGATTTTCTGCTTACGATCCCGATTTTACACATAGCAACCATTCAAAACGATTGTGTTCATCTGTTTACTCGAGCTCAGTATTTTAAGTTGGTACCCCCTCAGTTTCACGAAAGGGTACAATGTCATGATATTGATCTTAGTTTAGAATATATAAAGTCAGTCTGTAAAGCACGGGATGTTATTAGCTTCTGGAATGATGCTAGATGGATTAAAGAACTTGAAGAAGAAGGTGCTAGACAGGTTATTACTTTAGATCCAAGGCCAAATTTTCCTAAGCATGTCGTCTCAGTTTTCTTCTCTGTTTTAAAATGGAAGATGGAAGCGCACTATTTTTTGAATGCTTGGCTCGGTGATTGTTGGGATCCAAAGAATAAAACTTTATGGATTCACCCGGGAAGTGGAAGTGAGAAGAAAAATGCTCCGATCCATTACTTTACCGATCGAGCCTCTTCATGGTTGAGAAACAACGAAAGTCATCAAGTGGTTTTTTCTTTTGGAGAGGCGGACAGTTCGTTGTTGAGCCAGGTTAAGCAATCGGTCATTTCACAAAATGCCCGATTTCATAGCTATGAAATTTCCTGCCTCAAGTTATTGATGGAAAGAATTAGAACGGAAGCGGCATGCTATCTAGGAAACGATTCAGGGCCTACCCATATGGCTGCTATGCTTGGTGTTCCTACTGAGGTCGTTTTTATTTCAAGTAATCCAGAAATTTGGAAGCCTCTAGGCCCGAGAGTTCAATTACTCGGATGCGAGTAGAATTTTATAAGATACAGAATCCACTAATGCTTCCCAGCTTGCAGTGATTACATTGTCACTCACTCCAATCGTGCCCCATGTTTTTTCACCATCTGTCGACTCTATGTGAACGCGTGTAATTGCATCGGTGCCAAGGTTACTTTCTAAAATACGAACTTTAAAGTCTATTAGCCGAACTTGGGAGATGTATGGAAAATCTTTTTCTAAAGCCTGCCGTAAAGCGTGATCTAAGGCAGAGACGGGGCCATTTCCTTCGGCTACAGTATGCCGGACTTCATCCTGGATTTTGAGTTTTACTGTAGCTTCAGAGGAGGTCTCGCCAGTACCCTCACCATTACCTACCCCAACATGGTAACGGAGGACATCAAATGCAAAATTTTCACCACGGAGAAATCTTCGAAGGAGCAAATCAAACGAAGCATCAGCGGATTCGTATTCATACCCTTTGAACTCCATTTGCTTTAATTCTTCCAGGAAGGATTTCATTTCCGGAGAACGCCCGTCTACATCCATACCCATTTCCTTAGCCTTCATCATGATACTACTTCTGCCTGACATGTCTGACACAAGCACCCGCGTACGATTTCCCACTATGGCTGGGTTGATATGTTCATAGCTTCGAGTGGACTTGGCTGCGGCGTCTGCGTGAACACCTCCTTTGTGGGCAAAGGATGCAGCACCTACATAAGGGGCACGGATGTCAGCGCGAAGATTCGTGGCGTCATCTACAAAGAGTGAGATGTCACGAAGCTTTTTTAGATGATCTTTCGAGTTGGTCGTCCTGCCCATCTTAATTTCAAGATTGGGAATAATAGTGGTTAGGTTGGCATTCCCATTCCGCTCCCCATAGCCATTCATTGTTCCCTGGACCATGACAGCTCCTGCTTCAACCCCCGCTAAACTAACGGCCACGCCTACTCCTGCATCATTGTGACAATGAACTCCAATTTTGGACTGAGGGAAGCTTTCCACAACCGCGGAGGTAATTTCACTAAAGGGGGTAACGAGCTTGCCTCCATTTGTTTCGCACAAGGTAAGAAAGTCAGCCCCGCCTTTTTGGGCAGCTTCCAGGGTAGACATTGCATACTCAGCATTATCGACATATCCATCAAAAAAATGCTCGGCATCGTAAACTACTTCTTTTCCCTGTTCTTTGAGATAGCGAACAGTATCTTCAATCATAGCCAAGTTTTCTTCCGGCGTGGTTCGAAGAACATCAGTTACATGAAGGAGCCATGTTTTGCCAAAAATTGTAACAACCGGAGTGTCGGCTTCTAGGAGCAACTTTACTTGGGGGTCATCCTCTACTTTTACAGATGCCCTGCGAGTGGAACCGAAGGCAGCTATTTTGGCATGCTGAAGATTGAGGCTTCCTGCTTTCTCAAAAAAAGCCATATCCCTAGGATTACTTCCTGGCCAACCGCCTTCGATATAATCGACTCCAAATTGATCTAGCTTTTCAGCCACTCGGAGTTTGGCTGCAACCGTAAAGGAGACACCTTCGGCTTGGGAGCCATCTCTTAGGGTGGTGTCATAAATTAAAATTTGATTTTCTTTCATGTTCAGAAATGAGTAAAAGAGATTTTATACATCGGCCAAATGTAATGGCGAGAGTTGATGGAAGGCCCGATTCTCGCAATGAAAACCGCGAGCGTTGGGCTACCAAATTCGTAAATTGTAGTTGCTAAAGAAAGCCAATGAACTGAGGATTCTAGAAAACATCTCCTTACACTATGAGCAACTTTCTCCTTGGCAATGGCAAACCAAGTCGGGCAAACAATGAAAGCATTAAATACGGAATCAAGTCTTGGCTTGGAATTAATTTCCTCCTTACGTCGAAATTTCTTTCACTTAGTACTGATCGACTATGGCTTGCCAAAAGTGGTTCGCGTAAGAAGGGGAACCCTCCTTGTTCTTGCCCTAGAGTTGTCGAAGGAATTACGGGTATATACGACAGACAAAAGGGTAGGGGTTGTCCTGCCTCCAGGTATCGGTGGAGTTCTCACAAATGTGGCCCTCTTTCTCGCGAACAAAATTCCTGTAAATTTAAATTTTACTCTTGGATCAGAAAATGTGCGTTATTCAATGGAGAAGGCAGGGATAACAACCGTAATTTCAGCCCAAGCTCTCAAGAAAAAGCTTCCAGATTTTCCATGGAAAGAAGATTTTTTTGATATTTCAGAATGGGTCAATGGGCAAAGAAAGAATAAGTCTTATTTGATCTGGCGTCATATATTCATATTTTTTTGCCCTCTTCATTTCCTTTTTTCAAAATCGGCCAAGTCCTGTAAGTCACAAGAAGAAGCAGCCCTTCTTTTTACATCAGGCAGTTCAGGCAATCCCAAAGGTGTACCTTTGAGTCATAGAAACTTACTTTCAAATTGTGACCAAATTAATCGTTTAGGATTGTTTGCCCCTCAGACTCGCATGCTAGCAAACCTACCTTTGTTTCACTCATTTGGTTTTACTGTGTCCACTCTATATCCATTACTTTTTGATTTGCTGATGGTCTGTGTTCCTTCACCCTTGGATGTTAAATTAAGTTTACATGTCCTAGAAAAAGAACGGGTCAAAGTTTTGTTAGGAACCCCTACTTTTTTACGCGGTTATCTCCGGAAAGCAGAAAGAAAACAGGTAAGCAACCTTGGTTACATTATTGCTGGCGCTGAAAAAACACCCAAAGGTTTTAAAGAAAAATGGGAAGCTTTATCCCCTTGTAATTATTTGGAAGGCTATGGTTTGACGGAAGCATCTCCTGCTGTTTCTTTTAATGTACCTGAACAAATCTCGGTTAAAAAGTCTGTAGGTCGATTATTGCCACAGATTGAATGCAAAGTGAGATGCCCTGATTTATTAACTGATCTAGCTAATGGGCAAACGGGTCTGCTCTGCTTTCGTGGGCCTAATATATTTGCTGGATATTTGGATGAACCCGATACCAACCAAGCAGTATTAGATGCTGATGGATGGTTTCAAACTGGGGATTTAGGCCGGGTTAATCAGGCAGGTTATCTCTTTATTGAGGGGAGGTTGTCACGATTTTCTAAAATAGGAGGTGAAATGGTTCCTCATGGGAAAATAGAAGATGAAATCACTACATCTTTAGGCATCGGTCAACTTGAGCAGGCACAATGCGTAATTATTGGAGCAACAGACCCCGTGAAGGGAGAAAAACTGGTTCTTTTTACTGAAGTCGAGATTGATGCTCAATCCTTGCGTAAAAAATTGATAGCATCAGGACTCCCCAATATTTGGATTCCCAAAGAATCAATTTTGATCGAAAAAATCCCTACGCTTGCAAGTGGAAAAGTAGATTTTCAAATGTTACGAGAATTAGCTTCACAGAGATAACTAAAAGAGTCTGGATAATCTGAAAAAAGATATGTTTTGGTAGGCCGGCCGGGACTCGAACCCGGAACCAATGGCTTAAAAGGCCACTGCTCTACCGATTGAGCTACCGACCCAAAACGAAGTCGATAAGTAGTATAGAAGGAGATTGAGCTCGTCAACAATCAACGCATGGGCAGCTGAATCGTAAGGGTCGCCTTCACCATAGATATTGTCAAAGAGTGATTAAGTTTTGAATAGCTGTGCCGACGACAAATTTTGATTTTTAATTGATCTTGTTTGAAGCCAACAAAGTTATAGATTTATTTTATTCAGTAGATTCGTCTTGGTTTGAAATAATAGGGTATTCGATCGTATACCACTTTTCTGCCCATCGATTGTATTCTTCAAATAATAGAATCGAAATATTTGAAACAAACCATTCAAGCATGTTATCAATGTCAGATTTAAGGTTTTCGTACTCTTTTAGTTTCACATGATTTTTCTTTTCAATAATGACTATTTGCTCAAGCCTGACATTTTGCTTTTCCAAATATTCCGTATTTGAATCAATCTTTGTCTCCACCTGAATGCTTTGAAGTTCTTCCTCTTGAGACTCCGAGGTAATGGTATCTTCACTATTATCTACAGGAGCATCTTGTGGTTTAACAATCTCTGGAGCCGGGTCCAATTCTGGAGACTCTTGATTGGGGATCGGTTCTGGAACTCCTAAAAGTTCGGGAGGGCTCATGAAATCAGTACTGAGGTTTGAAAAAGCTTTTACAAATAAATCGCACTGGGCTTGTGAAATATTACTAAAAGGAGTCGATTTGATGCATGTATAAGCAAGTTGCGACAAAGCATTTTTTGGGTTCAAAGCCATAAAAAATCTTTTCGCCGGCAAACTATTGTTCAGTGAATATTCTATCCGATATTCGAAAAGATCTGGTTCACTCTTTTTTTTCTTTTTCATTGGGCAATGAATAAACCACCCTAGATAAGAAAGAAGTAATTATCAATCTTAAGGAATATTATTGTAAGGTCTTTCAATATGACTTTGTGAAATTTATCATACTTAATTCTGATTCAAGGAGTTTAATTGGCATGAACGGATGCTAGACACCTTAGATAAAACATTGCAGATTACTAAGGAGAAAATGTTAGTAAAATATATTGTAAAAATATGTTCGAATATATTCCGATACAAAAACTTTCTGCAAGAGAATTAAGCAATGTTATTATCTGGATTCCGATCAGGGTTTTAGAAATATGTGATATAAATCCTAATGGAAAGACGGAGATATTCAATTTACATCTATTAAAAATGAAATCCACGGGGTGTAAGTAAACTAAATCTCAACAATTTTTTGGTTGACGCTGTTAGCTCTAAGACAAAATTTATAACTACTTTTAAAACAACTACCCCATGAGTGAATCACAAAATAATAAGCCCAAATTTAAGCTTTCCACAAAATCAAGTGCCAAAGGTGGAAAAAAACCATCTCTAAAGTTAGGTAAAAAGACTCCTGGTAAGCTTTCGTTAAAACCTAAGGCTCAAAGTTCAGGTCTAGCTGGTACTCCTCCTGCGGGAATTACTCAACCACCGATGCCTAGCTCTGCGGTTCCTGCCCCAAACCTTGGGTCTGCTGATTTGCCTTCAACCGATTCACAATCTCTTGGTGCTGAAATAAGTCCGTCCCCTGTGCCAATCGCTGAACTCCCCCCCGTGCCAGAACCCGCTTCCGATCTTCCTCCAACCTCAGAAGTCCCAACAGGATTTAAGGAATTGCCGTCTGTTGGTGAAAGCCTCCCGCCACCCCCGTCAATCCTTGGTGGGGAAGACTTGCCAGATGCCGGTGAGGAGCTGCCAGCTTTTGAAGTTCCACCTCTACCTCCTGTGGCGGAACCCGTTTCCGATATTCCTCCAGCTCCGGAAGCTCCAACAGGATTGGAGGGACTACCGGCTGTTGGTGAAAGCCTCTCGTTACCCCCGCCAATCCTTGAAGGTGTGGATTTACCTAATGTCAGTGAGGAACTGCCAGTTGTAGAGGTACCACCTTTACCTTCTGCGCCAGAACCCGTTTCCGACCTTCCTCCATCTCCGGAAGTCCCAACAGGATTTGAGGGATTACCGGCTGTTGGTGAAAGCCTCCCTTTACCCCCGCCAATCCTTGGTGGGGAAGATTCAACTGAAGTAGGTGAGGATTTACCTCCTGTGGATGAACCATCTCTACCACCTGTGCCCGCACCCGTTTCCGACCTTCCTCCAACCCCGGAAGTTCCAGCAGGCTTTGACGGATTACCTCCGGTGAGCGAAAGTTTACCCCCACCGCCTCTACCCCCAATGGCTGCTCCAGATGCTTTAGATGAACCGACTCAGGGACTACCCTCGTTAAGTGATGTCTTACCTTCTCCACCTCCTCTAGGAGATGTGGATAATGCACAAATCACAAGCGAGAATTCACTTGATAATTCCTCAGCTACTGATTCAACGATTGAATCTGCACCTCCGTCAGCAAGTGCAACTGAGATCGATCATCTGCCCAATCAGGAAAAAGGTAATGATTATTCTAACAAAATTGATGAACTGAATGAAGTTGTATCCACCCTCTCTAAGGAAGTAGCGCGGCTGAAGTCAGAATCTCGAGAGGAATTAGATAATTTGTTCTCAAGAGTAGATGAATTAGGTGATGTCCCAGCGGCCCTGAAGTCGGAAGATGAAAAGGTCGAAGATTTGAGCAAGTCCCTCGAGTCTCTCAAGTCAAATCTGGGTCAAGAGATGGAATCTTTCAAAAAACTCATCCAAAGCCAAATTGAGAAAAAGAATCTAGCAGTTTCCTCTCCCATGTCTACTTCAGGATCCTTACTTTCAAAGAGTGGTCAGGTTACTTGGTCCAAAGAACAGTATGTGGTCGTATCGCAAGATGAAAAAGCAGGCGAATCGTCTCCACTTGATGTTTTCATCACTAATACCGAAAGTGAAGCCCTTGAGAAAGTACATTACAACATGACAAACGATCGACCAATTTATTTTCTTTACCCCAATACTTTGGCATCTGACTATAACCAAAAATATTAGCCTTCACTTCCGCTCACTCTTTTTTTGGTGTGTTGGGTACTGGTAAATGATTTCACCACCAATTTAATTTATTCCCAAGAAAGCCAAAAACGAGTAATAGAACTCCAATAGTACCAATTGTGTAGAGGGCGAGCAGGGGTAAGAGCATGGGCCATTTTTCTCGTTGGTCTAGATTTTCGATTTGACCTATCTTAAGTTCTGAAATTCTTCTTTGCACATACATAGCCTTTGCCCTTTGTTCGTCACCTTCTGCGTTTTTTATGCATTGGGCAAAAAGCTCTTCATTCATGGAGTTATTTTTTACCTCTTTGGAAGCCATTATATATTCTGGTGAACGCATGTATGTTGTAAGAATATTCGATTGCTAACTTAGAGAATATTCTTCGTAATTGCACTGCTCAAATGAATCGATCGATTGAAATCCTGAAAATTCTTCGTCGGGGAATGGAGACTATGTTGCAAAATGTAGATCATTCCAGTGTCCGCTGTACTCGGATTTTTAATTTTGACGAAAAGCGGGTTGGGTTGCGAATGGAAGTATCCGAAAATAATCAGGATTTTTTACCTATGGGAAGAATTGATGTGCTTGAAATTCCTACGAACAATGGGCGAGTCACTTGCTCTTGCACTCTGACTGAATTGCAAACAGGGAACACCCAAAGAGTGGTGCTTCGCCTAAAGAATAATCTGGAAAGGGAAAAGGAATGCGAAAAGGTCTTTAGTTTTTTTCGTAGAGTTTTATCTATTGAGGAAGAGTCGCCAACTGTACCAGTTCCCTCTGTTCAAGTTGAAGAAGAGCACTGTGATTCTCCTCAAGAAGGGTTTCCTTTGGACTCTAGGGGGGCTCACAAGCAAAAGCCCAGAGAGGATTAACGATTAAATAGTTGTTCGGGTCTGAATTGAGTAACCTGCCCGAACCGTTGCAGTTCTTTCAGGTCAATTCTGTCTGAGTCTCCAACAACAGAAATTAATAAAGACTTGGGTTGAATTTCCATTGTATAAAATTCTTGTAGATCAGTAATCTTCATATTTTTAATAAATTCATATCGATTTTTTCTTGGATCTCCATGTAAACCTAGAGTAGTGGTGTCGTAAACAAACCCTGGAATTCTACGTGATCCGATTGGGTTCGTCCGGTATGTGCTTAAAATCGAAGCATGAGCCGATTCCCAACGTGCATCGTTAATTGGCATATTATCGATAAGTTCAATGAAAGCTTCAAGGGCTTCTATGGTTTTGTCAGCTTGGCAACCAATTGCACCCACAAGAATGTTTTCTTCATTGTTTCTTGCCGGAGTAAAAAAGTGTGCCCATGCAGAATATGCTAAGGCTCGCGCTTCTCTAAGTTCTTGAAAGACAAGGCCAGCCATGCCACCTCCAAAGTATTCATTATAAATCTGAGCACATGGAATTTTACTTTCATCAAATGTACCGGCTGTACACTCAAGCCTTACCTGAGCTTGGGCCATTTCCTTTTGTACAAAATAAATTTGGTTGCTGGGTGGTTTGTAAGCCCGGTTTGGCTGATGCGTTGGCTTTTCTTTGTTTGGAGCCTGACCGATAAAACTATTTAAAATAGTGGATTCTACGTCTTCCATTGATCGTGGCCCAAAATACAAAATACTTCTGTTGACGGACAATACATCTGTAATCAATTTACTTAAACTTGACGGGGTTGATGCACTGAGGTCGCTATCCGATGGTCGTTTTAGATAGCGAGACTGCAAACCATACCTATGATAGTGGGCTAGTGCGTTGCTCAAAGCACTGGGTTCTTTTTGTTCATCATCCCTTTCAGAGAGCATAATCTCAATCGTCTGCTTCCATGTCTCGTCACTGAGGGTGGGGGATTGAAGGTGTTTTTCTGCCAAATCAAGGGAAACTTCGAAGTTTTCATCGAGTCCGTTCAATGAGATACTTGTATGATGTTCATGCACTCCAAAACCAAAATCAGTGGCGAGCTTGTACCATTCGATTTTGAGGGCTTCCGAAGATACTGCCCCCGCACCTGCACGGTTTAGCATTCTTTTAACATAAGGAAGCATGGGGGCATGATCATTTCCCATCTCCATTCTTACTTCTATGGAAAAAAGGTCGTTGAGTGGGTTGTTTGCATGCAAAAGAACAACCCCCGGAACAATTTCTTTAGTTGCAAAATCTTGTCCCGCCTCACTGAATTTGGGTTCAAACTGGTTAAAAGGAACCTTAGTTACCTCCTGCATAAAGCCTGATGACTTGTCAGGGTCGATTTGTAATGGGTCGATTATAGGCTTTTCAATACTTGGAAGGTCATGCTGTTGATCAACTCTAAATCCTGCCACATAGTTGGTCAGGTAATATTGATTAGCAACTCGAACAATCTCTTCTTTCGTGACTTCTTCAAGGGCCTCAATTTCCTGCTCCATTATTTCCCATTGAACAAATGATAAAAATGTATCCCGAAGCATTTCCACTCGCTTGGAATTACTTTCCAGGTTCTCTTTCTGGCTTTTTTTGAAATCGTTGATGACTGCCGGTAGCACCCACTCTTCAAAATCTCCTTGTTTAACAAGTTCTATTTGTGTTAGCAGAAGCTTTTCAACTTCTTCCATGGTTTGACCATCTTTTGGCATACCATAGAGATAATGAGCACCATGGTCGTTGTAATTCTGAGGAAAACAACCGGCAGAGCGAACTGCCTGCTTTTCAACGAGGTTAAGGTTGATTAAGCCGGCCACTGAATTATCTAAAATCATATCAATAAGTCGCAGGGCAGAGTAATCTTTATGGAAACGAGGAGCGGTTTGGAAAGCCAGCAGCACTTGTTCTTCTCCCAGATACTTTACTTGAACAAATTCACGTCCATTAAGGGGCTCTTCTTTCCAGTTCGGCTCAGGGCGTAAAGGCGTAGGGCTTTTCCAGGAAGAAAAGTATTTCTCAATCAGGGGGATAGTTTCTGATGGGTCAATGTCACCTGATATACAAATAGCCATATTTTCAGGGACATAATGCTTGGCATAGAATTCTTCAATCGCAGAAATAGAAGGGTTTTTAAGATGCTCGATCGTCCCAAGAGTGGACTGTTGGCCATAGGGATGGACCTTGAAAAGCAGATTGTTTACCTCTCGATGAAGGAGTCTGTCTTTGTTATCAATAGCACGATTTTTTTCCTCATACACCGTTTCTAATTCGGTATGAAACAGGCGGAAGACAGGGTTGGCAAACCGTTCAGACTCAATTTTAGCCCAATGCTCAAGACGGTTGGCAGGAAGATCGACCTTGTAGACAGTTTCTTCGTGCCAAGTATGGGCGTTGATTCCTTTACCGCCCATATCACTGTATACTTTATCCATTTCGTTCGGTACAGCAATTTTTGAGGCTTCAAGCGAAATACGATTGATTTCCTTGTAAATCTCAGCCCGTTTAGTCTCATTTGATTCTTTCGACCTTTCTTCATACAATTTGCTGATTTGATCTAATAAAGGCTTTTCTTTTGTAAAGTTTGTAGTTCCAAAGTGTTTAGATCCTTTGAAGAGCAAATGCTCTAAGTAGTGAGCAAGGCCCGTATTTGTGCTTGGATCATGTTTGCTGCCTGCCCGGGTGACAATTTCGGCATAAAACCTAGGTTCTTCAGAGTTTGGGCTAAGTAATATCGTAAGCCCGTTTGCCAAGGTGTGTTGGATTACCTGCATAGAACCTTTAACTGGTTCATTCACGAGAGCTTTTTCGTCGGTTATCGAATTGGGTAGGTCTGGGTTAGAGCAGGAGGTCATAAATAATAAAATCAGAGTGGTAAATGTAGAGGTCGGTGAAATTTTTTGAGTATCCATTGGGTCGAACAAGGTTGAAATGATTCAAGTTTTGGTGATATTGACAGAGTTTAAATAGGCAAACAAATGAAAGTAAAATTTTATCAATATGAAAAGTGTGAATCCTGCCGCAAGGCGAGAAAATGGTTAAATACTGAGGGCTACCCTTACGAAAGCATTGAAATCCGAGAATCCCCGCCTTCCCTAAAAGAATTAAAAGAGATGCTTGCTATACATGCTGGGCAATTTAAGAAGATAATGAATACATCTAGCAAGGATTATCGGGATCCAAAAGTAAAAGAAAAGCTTCCTCAAATGAGTGAAGATGAAATTTTATCTTTGCTTTCATCGCACGGTAATTTGATAAAAAGACCCTTTTTGATCGGTGAGAACATATATCTTCAAGGCTTTAAGCCTGACTTGTGGAAGCAGGCTTTTAAGAATTACCTAAAGTAGCGACCAATCATGTTGTAAGATTTTGTAAACAGGTCACATAACCAAACTTTAAATTATGAAATATGAAATTCCTCAAATTTGGGTGAAAGCAGTAAATACAGGCAACCTAGATGCGATCATGGATTGCTATGATGAAGAGGCTTCTCTGTTTGCCACCTTTGAGCAAATGCCAATTACTTCTCGTGAGGGAATTAAGAATTATTTTGTCGGCTTTACCAGCCGCGACGATGCAGGAGTAAAGATCAAAGAAGGAACGCAAGAGATTCAGGATTTTGACGGTCGTGGATATTTGGCCACTGGCTTGTATGATTTTTATTACTCGGAAAATGGCTCTCAGGTACGACATCCAGCCCGTTACAGTTTTATGGTAAAGGTTGATCAAAGTGCAAAGATCGCTCATCATCATTCATCTTTATTACCGTCTGCCTAAATTCAAAACTAGTCTACCATCGTTTTATTTCCCATGCTTAGTCCACAAAAAACTCTCGACACTTATTATTTAGAGGCTCGTCGTGACCTGCTTGAAGTTGCTGCTATGCTTGATCGCTATGACCAAGCAGTAAAGCGGAACAGTGAAAAGGCGCAGGATGAATCTAAACGATTTTCCTTGCTGCAAGCCATGGAAATTTTGTCAGAGCCAGATCATCCACGAGCTGATCGGGCCGAAAGATTACTCAAGCACTTTGCGGAGACTTCTTGATTAACCCCCTGTTTTGCTATGCAAATTATCCAACCACATTATCACGCGATTGCTCGAACTGCCCAGGATTATGAGCGTATGGCGATGTCTGGTGTTGTAGCGGTATGTGAACCAGCATTTTGGGCTGGTTTTGATCGTCGGCATCCTGAAACCTTCATCGATTACTTTGCACAAATTGCTGAATTTGAGCCCACACGGGCGGCAGAGTTCGGCATCCGCCACTTTTGCTGGGTAGCGGTGAATCCGAAAGAGGCAGAGAATCGGGAGTTGACCCAAGAAGTGCTTCGTCAAATGCCTGAATTTTTGCAGAAACCAACCTGTTTGGGAGTTGGGGAGACGGGTCTGCATAAATCGACCCCGAATGAAATTGAATCGTTACAAGCCCATGTCGAGATGGCAATGAAGCACGATCAATTAGTGCTTATCCATACCCCCCACCTATCCGATAAAGCTCATGGAACTAAGAGGGTCTTAGAGGTATTGGCCGGCATGGATGTAAATCCCGATAAGATCTGGATCGATCATGTTGAAGAACAAACAATTGAATCTGTTTTAGATGCCGGTTATTGGGCAGGTATGACTCTTTATCCTGTTACAAAGTGCAGTCCTCGACGTGCAGTGGATATTCTCGAGAAATATCCTCGTGAGCGCTTGTTAGTAAATTCCTCTGCGGATTGGGGACCGAGTGATCCCTTTACCCTGCAGGAATCTGTAGTCGAGTTCCGCAGGCGTGGACACAGTTTACAGGATGCAGTGGAAATTTATCATAACAATCCCTGTCGTTTCCTCGGGCAAAACCCAAAGTGGGACATTCAGCCGATCATTATATCCGAGGGGTAGGCGAATGGTCTTGAACCTTTACGATACCATGACCCGGGAAGTCCGGGAGGTTTTCCCTATGGATGACAACTCGGTTCGTTTTTACGCTTGTGGGCCTACCGTTTACGGCCCGGCACATATTGGGAACTTTAGAACTTTTGTGATGCAGGATGTTTTTCGAAGGGTGCTTGAAACTTCAGGTCAGAAAACTTTGCATGTTCGAAATCTTACTGATGTGGATGACAAGACAATTCGTCAATCACAGGAGCAAGGGGTGAACCTTAATGATTTTACAGGCAAATGGACGGCCAAATTTCATAAGGATTGTGACTTTCTTAATTTACTTACTCCTCATGCTGAGCCCTCGGCAGTCGAACATATTCCCGAACAAATTTCCTTAATTGAAAGAT